>PDWI01010659.1_pt1 | contig 10246 bp, 9 predicted proteins | sample 1430891 | NCBI WGS metagenome assembly PDWI01 (sample SAMN01162508, study PRJNA174530) | Oral metagenome, whole genome shotgun sequencing project. | biome: Marine environment; feature: Marine mammal; material: Swab sample of the gingival sulcus; isolation source: swab sample of gingival sulcus... | reverse complement strand
AAAAAATTACAAAATGCGTTATCCCAGCAGCAGGGATGGGAACACGCTTTCTCCCTGCAACAAAAGCGCTTCCGAAAGAAATGTTTCCGATTGTGGATAAACCAGTGATGCAGTATCTCGTGGAAGAAGCTATAGCTGCAGGCTGTGAAGATATAATCATCGTGACAGGACGAAGTAAGCGAGCGATAGAAGATCATTTTGATAGTAATCCAGAGCTCGAAACACGGCTTGATGCTTCAGGAAAATTTGATTATCTCAAAAAGGTACAATCTGCCTGAAAACAAGCCAATATTGTCTATGTTCGTCAACCATATCCACGAGGTGATGGAGATGCAATTCTCAGAACAAAAAATTTGATTGGAGATGAACCATTTCTGGTACTTTTTGGAGATGATATTATCGATAATGAAGTAACGGCTGCAGAGCAACTTATCACAAAACATGAAGAAACAGGAGCTCCCGTTATTGCAACGGTTGGGGTAAGTGAGAGTGAAGTATCGAGTTATGGAATGCTGGAAGGAAGTGTTGAAGGAGATACGACCAAAGTCACGAAATTTCTTGAAAAACCCAAAGCCAATGAAACCGATTCCCGTACAGCCGTAATAGGAAAATATGTCCTCACTCCAGATATTTTTGGCTATCTTGAAAATGCAAAATCAAGTTGTGGAGATGGGGAAATCCGTTTGGCAGATGCCTTTATCGATATGCTTGCTCACCGAGATATCTTCGGACTCGAAGTTCAGGGAACTCGCTACGACACTGGAGACAAAGTCGGCTACCTCAAAGCTTGTATTGCCTACGCAATGAAGGATAAAGCTCTCGAAAGGGAGATACAAGAGTTTATAAAAGATTAATTTTGAAACCCCTCGTTTTTCATATGAGAGAAGAGGATTTAGGTGAAGCATATTATTTGAAAAATTATGAAAAAAATTGTAACCATCGGTGGAGGAAATGGGCAGTCAAATCTGCTGGACGCGATGTATCGCTATTTTCCGAAAGGGAAGTATCAGATTTCAAGTATTGTTTCGATGTCGGATGATGGACGAACAACAGGAGAACTTATGCGAAAGTTTCACGATGAGCTTGGACTACATCTTCCACCACCAGGAGATTTGCGTCGTTGTCTATTTATGATGTCGGGCAGTAAGCAGCGAGATGAGTTTCAGCAATATCTTGAAACCGTGATAGAGAGAGATTTCCCTATCAAGGATTTAAGCGTGTGGGACTATTTCAAACTTGTTGGGGCCGATGAGGCTTTTAAAGAGCATTTACAGTGATTTTCTTTGAGGGAAATAGGAGACTTCCTCCACTTCACCCTCCCACTTTCTTCCTCTGTTAAAGGACACAAAGTCGGGAATATTTTGATGGCAAATTTGTATTATAATCTTGGCAAAGACTATCATAAAATGTTGGATGTGATGCATACCATACTTGAAGTAGAGGCTGAAATTATCCCCGTTACGACGGGAAGAGCCTATATACAAGCTGTACTGGGAAATGGTGAAGTGATAGAAACGCAAGACCGAATTTCTAATGTAGCTTCGTATAGTTCAGGTATAGCAGATTTGAAACTTATGGAAGATTCGAAGCATGCTTACCAACACAAAGATGTTTTTCGAGCGATTAAACGAGCTGAGTATATTATTATTTCCCCTGGAGATTTATTTACTTCTACGATTTCAAACTTTGTGATCGGAGGAGTGAAAGAAGTGATACAAAAAACCGATGCAAAAATTATCTACATCTGTAACTCTACTAACAAGGGAGGAGAAACACAAGGACTAACCTGCCTTGATTTTATCAATAAAATAGAACGATTTCTCGGAAGAAAAATAGATATTTTTGTATGTAACAACAAAAGACTCACACTTTCTGAAAGTGAGCGTGAAAGATTCCAGAGTAATATTTCCGTGAAAGGAGGAGATTATCTCTATCTCTCAGAAGGGGAAAAAGACGAGCTTTCTCGACGAAAAATACAGTATATTGAAGCTGATTTACTGGATAGAGAGAGTTTATATAAACATGATAAACAGAAAATTATTTCAGTACTCCAAACACTTCTATAACTCTTCGAGGATAGGAAGTGTTTCTCGGGAAAGAGAATCGCTATCATCTGTACCTTCTTCATGGTAGTATTCATCTCTGAGTCTGAGATAAAACACAACAGAAAACACTATTATAAATGTAGTGAAAATAGTATTGAGTATCGTGTTGCATATATCTGCAATAAGAGTGAAGATATTAAATGATAGTATTTCACCAAACATATTTTGCAACTTTTCTATATTGAAAAATTCTTCTCCTTGTAAGAAGGATAAAACATTATTTTCATTACTTCCTCATAAGAATACAAGCGATTCGATAAATCATGAAACAAGTCCTATCATTAGTCATCCTATGAGTCATACAAGGAGAAAGTTTCCAAGAATTCTCCACCATTTTCCATCCGTCATACGAATACTTGTTTCAAAAGTCTGTTTTTCATAATTTTGATTATAGATAGCAGACGATAATGCAAAACTTGTTTTAAGTCCTCTATATACTCATTGTATGATAGCATATAGGAAGGAAAGTCACATAAAAATCATTCATACATTTCGGAGTATTTCTATATCTCAGATTATGCCTCCAAGCAAGAGAGAGCCTCCAGCTATGAAACAAAGTGCGGGCATGAGATAGGCGTAGGCAAAGATGAACCAGTAGACGGTGAAAATTTTTCCTATGAGAGAAAAGCCTTCTTTTATATTTTTTTTCATGTCTGTACTCTCTCACGAGGTAGTTTCACAAATAGTTTTTATCGTTGCATATGTAATAGGGATCATACCCATGAGATAGATGAGTGCATAACTCAGTCCAAGCAATGCGAGAATATGGATAGTACTTGATATACTATTTTGTTGCATCAGTATTGGTCAAAGGGTGAATTTTCATATTTCCGGAATGATGATAAACATAACAATATGAAATAGCAGAAAAGGAAGTATAATCATAAGAGGTCTTTTGAAAAAGATTCAAAATGACTGCTCAATCCTATCAAGGACTCATGGTTTTGCTTGAAACATAGGGTACATTTAGAAAATAAATTGCTTTTCTTTACAAGGATTATATAGTAGGAAAGTGCTTTTGTAAAAATAATTTAATAATTTTATGCGTATGACCCAAAATTTAGAAAATCTGAATCAACAAGATCAGACAGAGCTTGTAAATACTGTACTTCAAAATGAAATGGGAATTGATATTGCATCAGGTATGCAAATGCTTTCAGGCTTCACCCTAGCTTTGAATATTATTTCTATAGTATTTTTTATCACAACAGCTCTTTGACTCTATAAAATGAGTAAAAAGCTTGGAGATAAACATTCGTGGCTTGCATTTGTACCTCTTATACAACTGTATACATTGATCAAGACAGCAGGATATAGTTTTTGGGCTGGTTTTTGGAGACTTATAGCTTTTGGAATATGAGCATTTATTGTTTGAGTTGTATTTATGTGAATGGTTTGATTTGCAGGATTTGCATTGTTTACGGGAAGTACCCATTATGGTCTTATAATCTCACTTGGAATACTCGCATACATCATGCTCATTTTTCTTATGACATATATCACTACCTATTTTCTCAATGCAGGTATGGCAAGAAGAGCAGGGCAATCAAAGAAAACAGCAGTATTGATGACGCTTTTCCCTTGGTGTATGTACCTGATAGTTGCAAAACGAATGGGAAATGCTCCCGTACCTTCTCAGTGAGAACAATCTTCAGTAGGTACTACTCAAAACTCAGTATATACAGAAGAGTTATAGTATATTTTTTCATAAAAAAAAAGGAGACATATGTCTCCTTTTTTAGAACTTACCTTTTCAGCGTATCAGGAGGTATAGGTGGTATGGAGTCAGGAGAATTCATTTTCCGAGTCCATAGAGAAAAAGTATAATAGCCTCGCTTGAGTCGAGAAGTCAGAGTCATGTTCCAATGCATTGATCACTGAAGTTTTTTGGATTTTTCCCTCTTTCAAGCATCTGTTTTGAAAAAAGAGATGCTGTGAGTATATGAGGATGTGTCTCTGGAGTAAAAGCATCAGACTCAAGAAGCTCTTTGAGTTGTTCTCTGTTATGTTTACTTAAAGAGGCTATTTTGTCTTTTGCTGTGTTAATCGCTGAATGAAATTTAGCTGCGTCAATGTTATTTCAAATACCTATTTGAGATTTGAGGTTTTCAAGATTGGTATTGGTTCATGACTCTATGAGTTTTTTTGCTTCACTGACACTAATCCCAAACTCTTTTGCAATTTCCTGAGCGAGATTATTGAGAAGTTTGGTACTCTCAATATGTATTTTTTTTTCAAACCAAAATGCCTCACTTTTTTTTAGAGCTTCTTTTTCACGATTATGCTCATATTGTCGGTTTATTTCTTGTTGTTCAAAACTCATGAGCTAGTGTGATAATGAGTATCTATCTCTTTTTGTGCTTGGAGAGCAAATTCACTGTTTGGATTTGTTGCGATAGTCTTTTTAAAATACACAAGTGCATTGCCTGTATTTCATAGTTCTCGTTCAGTATACGCAAGAGAGAGAAATATGAAAGGATTTTTCTGATCAAGTTTTTCTCCGAGTAGGAGCGTTTTCTTTGCAGATTCAAGTTTTCCTGTTTCTCTTTCTATCCATCATTTATACGCATAGATATTAGAATTTTCAGGAAATTTCTCATTGACGCTTTTAAATATTTTTTGTGGCCAGTCATAATCCCCATACAGTATATGATAGTAGACTGCGAGTGAGAAGTCATTTTCATCGTAGTCAAAGGTTTCAATAAGTTTTTTAAATTGTTTCAAGAGATTTTCTTTGTCTTCCAGAAGAGAAAAATTATATATCATCGCTCGCTGTACTTCTATCTTATTTTTATATCACAGCTTGAGGGCTTTTGAGAAGTATATATTTGCAAGAATATACTCTCGCAAATGTGTATTCACGCGTCATAACATATAGTTCACACTTGGATCAGAGTCATCGATAGCTATATATTTTCAGAGGTATTTTCGAGCTTGCTCATACGATCAGAGCTTAAAATAACTTTGTGCAACGAGTTTGAGAATGACTTTATAATCAGGTCTTTCTTGAAGTATTTGTTCTCATATATGTGCAACCAGACTATATTGTTTATCACTAAACCAAGCTCAGAGGATGTAGGCATTTTTTAGGAGGACATCATCAAGATGAAAGTTTTTATAATTCTCTATGGCTGTTTTTATATCTTGCAATGGTGGGTGCAGTATTTGACCACTTCCACTCTCAAAGTATTCTGCAAAATGAATTTTACATGTATGGAAATCTTGACTACATTTTGCACTATTGGTGAGGTAAAATTTTTCTTCCTTTGAAATATCGAGTTTTTCAATAGTTCCAATCAGTTTTTGAAACTCATTTATATTTGAAAAATCACTGCTATAAAAGAGCGAACGAATATGGTTGCTATGAACTGTGGGAAGTTTAGCATAATAATTGAGGGCACTTACATATTTATGCATGGAAAAATAGGTATCTCATAATTTTGTAAGTATCAGAGGATCGCTGGGATTTTTTTTGTAATATCGTAAATAATTCTTAAGTGCGAGAGTGTTTTTTCCTTTTTTAAAATAGGTATCTCCATTTAAAATAAGCCCCTTGAGTGCCAGTCGCTCCTTGATGCGTTGTATTTTTTCTTGTACTTTTTCTTCTGCTGTTTTTTCTGTGTGTATTTGCTTTGATGTACTTCAGCTTTGTGAATGGTTGTTTAGAGTAGAAGGATGTGGTATTTCCTGAGGATTTATTTTTTGAAAAAGAGGGGTATACAAAAATATTCCGGCTCAGATGCCTATCAAGATAATGATAAAAGAAGCAATAATAAGGAGTTTTTTCATAATACATTTTATTTTTTAAAAAAATGAATATAGTTTTTACCACTATAAAATAGATGCCGTGAAAAGCAAAAATATATTCTCTTAACCGCTCGACATTGTACAAAAAAATCGCCTCAAATACGATTGCTCAAATCGCCTCAAAAGCTCTTACAGCGATTATTTCCATATTTCTCATCGGGATACTGACAAAAAATTTACCTCAAGAGCTCTATGGGAGTTATAATAAGGTCTTTAATTATTTTGGGATTTTTGCATTTTTGGCAGATCTCTGACTTTATACGATTACGATTCGAGAAATTGCAAGAGGGATAGAAACAAAAGAAAAGATTATTTGAAACGTACTCTCGCTCAGAATCCTTTTATGAGGAATTATTGCAGTTTTTGCATTGTGACTTGCATATTTTCTTCCAGCATATAGGGATATATACACATTTTCAGCTTTATGTGTTGTGAGTATATTTACGATTATCAGTCTCATTAACTCTTCGATTCTTGCACTGATGCAATCTCAAATGAAAATGGAGTTTTCACTCGTTTCACTTGTTGCCTGAAAACTCATAAATATTATTTTGGTATGATATTTTTTACTGGTATATTTTTCCTCTGTAGAAAGTTCTTATTCAGCCTTTGTCAGTATTTTTGTTATTGCCACGATAGGAATATGATTGACAACATTTCTCAATTTTTTATATGCAAAAAATATATGTTCTCTTCGGCTTCGTTTTGATAGGGAATATATGCAACATATTTTTAAAATTTCTCTTCCATACGGGATTGCTCTCTTTCTTTCCGTGGTCTATTTTAAGGTAGATATTATACTTCTTTCCCTGATGGAAGCTCCCCAAAAAGCTGATATATCGATTGCACTCTATGGTCTTCCGATGAAAATCATAGAAGTGCTGATGGTTCTGGGATGATTTTATCTAAATTCTCTGCTCCCAAGTCTTTCCTCGTATGTAAAAGAAAAAAAATACCAAGATATTTCCCGACTTTTTTCTCTTTCTCTCAAGTTTTTAGGTGCACTGTGAATCTATATATTTCTCATGGGAAATCTCTTTAAAACAGAGATCATTGCTCTGATCGCAACGCAGGAATATATTACTCCGTCGCTCAGTTACTATAACTCAGTAGATGTACTGAGCGTGGTATTTGCCGTGCTTATATTTCACTTTCTTTCACTGGCTTTGATCTATATTCTTATTGCTTTTGAGAAGCAATCGATTCTTTTGAAAATCAACATTTGTATTACGCTTGTAAATATTATAGGAAATATACTTATTATTCCATATTATTCTTTCTTTGGAGCAGCAGTGATCACGCTTATCAGCCAAATACTTCTTATGATTATTAGCTACAGCGTGGTAAGAAAGTATATTTCTCTCTCGTTTCAAGATAGTATAGAAATTATGAAAAGCATAGGTATTGCCAGTATACTCTATATGAGTTTTTCGTTTTATTTTTCGACGCAAGATCTGTGAAGCATGAGTAAAATATTATTTTTTGCTCCTGTGATTAGTCTATTATATATTTGATGAGAATATATCATTTCTAGGAAAAGAGTACTAGGACTTATAAAACCTCAATAATATTTGTCAGTGTCTCAATGTGGAGTATTTGATTGAGGCCGTTGTTTCAAATTTGTATATCTACCATAGAGGCATCTGCGTCGCATCAGGTATCAATTCCAGCAAGTGATCCTGTGTATCAGAGTGATATAGAAGAACCAGTATTAGTACTGTTTCAGTCAATATCTCTACAATTTATTTGCATAATAGAGAAGGGTTTTTCTATGATATATGTTTGATAATCTTCCTGAATTCAAGACATTCTATAAGCTACTTTTATGCTTTCATTATGAGTATCAATTTCTATTTTCCAAGCATCAGGAGTCTTCAAAGGGTTATCAACTCATCGTCAAATGAGTGCATTATTTCGAGTTTCTTCGATGATATTTGATGCTTTTGAAAGCTCTATATCAAGTTTTTGTTTTTCAGAGAGTCTATGAAAATCAAGTTTTGAGACTCCGAGAGCTACCATTGCTATAAGCGCGATCGCGACTAAGATTTCTATGAGTGTAAATCACTTGGTATATTTTGCTTGCATAAATTGTTGTCAAAAATAATGTTTTCCCAATATTTTTATTTTTTATAACTTTAGAGTCATATATTATATTTTTTACTGGAAAAGTATATAAATATAATATCTATTTTTTCTAGGGTATCAATAGTTCGCGAAAATAAAGTTTTTTAGAGTTAAGGAAATACATAGGGAGAACCTAAAGAGAACTTACTATGAACAAAAAAGCCCCCAAGAGGGTCTTATATAAATCACAACTATGGTGCAACCGACAGGGTTCGAACCTGTGGCCTCGACCTTCGCAGGGTCGCGCTCTTCCAACTGAGCTACGGCTGCATAAAAAAACTCAGGAATACTCTGAGTTTTTGAGATGTATTATATGGTACACCCGATAGGATTCGAACCTATAACCAATGGTTTCGAAGACCACTACTCTATCCAGTTGAGCTACGGGTGCATATATCTCAGAGCTCAAACAGTATATAGAAAAGTAAAAAAAGTAAAATGAATTTTTAAGAGAAAATGCAGAATAAAGATTATATATTACTACAACCAGTTGAACTACAAGAACACATTTGATTTATGAGTCATCCATCTGCGTCTCGTATCTGGTACTCATCACTCTCCCCATCAGGAGTAATTCGCTTTGCCGCAGTGCTAATTTCTTCACAACTTCTATAATCACTATTTTGGAAGAAATCGGCTCACGCATCATCAAGAATACCAGAAAATGATGTTCCATCACTGTATGGGATTCATACATCAAAATCATAAGGAAGCGTATGAAAGCCTTTGTCAAATATAAAAAGATTTCGTGCAGGGTTTCCGCTACTAATTTCTACATCAGCCTCACTCTCTGTTGCGAGGACAAGAGTGGGAAGAATATTTTTTGCAACAGTTTTATAGTCTCACAATACCAAAGCAATAGGGCTTTCACTATTTTCTAAACTCCCTGCAAGCTGGTATTCTTGTCTATTCGAGCTTACGCTATATATATAGGGGATATGAAGTTCAGGATCGAGAGGAATACTTTGAGCGGTTGAAAGAGCGACATTTTGACTCATATATCATTGTTGTACTACCACTCTTCCTTTGTTGGTGATATGAAAACTTTTTGCAGGGTGCGGGTAGGCTCATCGTTGTTTCTTATACAGAGACAGTTGTGAAGCAAGGGCAGATAAATCAGTATGTCTTGCACCGTCTCGCGCGTCGGATATATTTTTTGTATAGTTATAAAACCCAATAGAGGTTAATATTACAAGAATAGTTGCTGCTACTACCAGTTCTACAAGTGTAAATGCGTAAGTATTTTTATACATATGAAGAATATATTTTTCTATTTAATCAAGATAATATCCTAGTTTAAAGTCGTTTTATTTTTTAAAATAGTATATTATTGAGTATGTAATATATATATTTTTTTGATAAAATGAATAAACTTGCTCAAAAATCTCTTGCCTTTGCTTGTATAGTGTGTGTGACTCTTTGAGGAAACATTCACCATGTATTTGCAGATGGTATAGCACATACTTTTCAGCAACAATCCGCATCAAATCCTGGATCCAATGGATCTATTGTATCGATTCAGATATGAGGAAGCCCTAGCGCAGGTTTGTATTACATCAATAAGGGAGATAATTCTTCCGTTGTAGGGAATTATTTTCGTGGGTATTATTATGATAGTATATTAGGATATTTTCAGGTAGATGCACTCTCACATGGAAATGAAAATGTAAGGGTTGTATGATCAACCGATCGTTGTTCCAATTGATATGGGTATAAGCTTTGAGGATATGCCTATAGTGAGCATTTTGGTTTTGTAGATTTTGACTACAATGAAGATATATATGTGTATTACTGCATGGCTGATACATCACTACATGGATATGCGTACAGTGATCATGTGGGATTTCAAAACTTTGAATGAATTAGTTTTCCTATTTTGGTTGAAATACAAGAAGATCCATCTGATCTTCCGACGCAAACAGGAAGTTTTGTGAATGATGCAGTAGAAATTCATCATGAATCTATGGGGTCAGATACTTCCGGAAATGGGGGAATTCCACATAATGCCCAAGCAGAAAACTCTAATTTTCATACAGAAACGATTCAAAATGATGTTTTTAAATTTGAGGTGGATAAAGAATCTCTCTTTTATATCATAAAATAAAAAAAGAAAGGAGTCTATGTAAAATAGGCTTTCTTTTTTGGAAAAATGATAATATGTTTCATAATAGATACGAACTTTATTTTGCTAAACATATTGTCTATGAAAT
>PDWI01098299.1_pt1 | contig 10247 bp, 11 predicted proteins | sample 1430891 | NCBI WGS metagenome assembly PDWI01 (sample SAMN01162508, study PRJNA174530) | Oral metagenome, whole genome shotgun sequencing project. | biome: Marine environment; feature: Marine mammal; material: Swab sample of the gingival sulcus; isolation source: swab sample of gingival sulcus... | reverse complement strand
TGGCAGTTGGATTCATGAGATTTATGGTTTGTTGGTTTTGGTTTGTGAGTAATTATAACCTAAGTTTCGTTCAAGAAACAATCTACGAGAAACAATCTAACGGATAGATTCTCTCAAATACATAAAACCTAATAGCATAAAAAACACTGGGAAAATAAACTTAATTAAGCGATAATACCAATCTATTTATTAATCTATGTATTCTATTATTTCCCCCCTACACACTTCATAAAAAAGAGCTTATACAATGAAATCCACTTCGACAACAAAACACTCCCTTAAACTGTTACTCGCCAGTGTTTTACTAATCGCACCAATAACTGCCTGTAACTATGACACTCGTGCGTCAGGGCGTTCTGGCACTTATCAAGATGACTATCTAGAGAACCCAATCAATGAAGACTTTGTTCAATATGAGCAGGCACTCACTACCAGTAATGAAGTGCTAGATTTGATGATAGCACATAATAGCAAAGAAATTGCCGATAACTATGTGCTTGAGGAAATAAAACCTCTACTTGGTGAGAAAGAAATTAATGAACTTATCAAAAAGTCGGAAGCAAAATACGGCAAAATTATTAGCTATAAGCCGATGCAATGGGGTTTTGAGCCTCGTGTGGAAAATGGCAAAAGAGACAAAAGTGAATTTAACAAAATCATCGCTGAGAAATATGGTAACAAAAAAGCCAGTAAAAAAATTCCCATACTATTTAGTGTAAAAATTGTAGAACACGAAAATGCGATGGTTAACTACTGGTTTCAATTTCCATCGGATGGTAAATATGACAAATTGTTAGGCATCTTTTATAAAGAAAAGAAAGGCACTCGTAATATTGGTCAATTCTAATAAGACTAGGGTTTTAATTTACTAGAAGTCACTGATATATAGATAAATCTTAGCATTTGATATTAAAAAAGCTCCTCATTTTTTTAATATCAAAGCACCATCATCATTATGTGACTACTCGGTTAATTTAAATCCCTAAAAAAAGTACTAATTTCACAAAAAGTCTGGCTTTTGTTTTTTCTTTTTTGATTATTTTATGGTAGAATTATCAAGAATCCATATTACTGTTATATTTGCAATTATTTTTTTATGTAACAATAATTTCTCTTTTCCCTCTACTGCTGTTGTTGTGTTTCTTTTATTCTATATAGAGGGCTTGCATTTTTCTTTTGTCTTATATATAGAAAGTTGAAAATTCTATCTAGTAGAAAAGGGAATTTTGGAGATGGTGGTTTGTTGAGTCATCATCACAAATCATTTGCAAATACGCTAATAAATGAATGGTCAACTCTAATATAATGATGCAGCTTGTCAAGCTTCCAAACTCTGTCCATTTGATAACTACTGATTTAATAAGTTAGTTGATTAAATGTCACAGTATTGCTAGATTAGAACATCATTGTTAAAACAAAATTTGGGACAGATAAACTCATGGCAGTATCTTTTAAAAACTTGATAAAACGACTTACCACACTGGTAGTTATCCCATCAATGGCCTTGTCGATGACAGGCTGTGATCTGACTTTGTTTAACTCAAGGGGTCCGATTGGAGAGGCTATTGGTAATACCATGATATGGACTGTCTTGGTCATGCTAATTGTGGTTATTCCAACAATTATCCTCTCTGTGGTTATACCATATAAGTACCGTGCCAGTAACAAAAAAGCTGAATATAAGCCTGAATGGTCTCACTCTACACTGATAGAAGTCATTGTTTGGGGTATCCCAATCATCATCATTCTATTTTTGGCGACTGAGACGTACAGAACTTCTCACTCTCTCGATCCACACAAAGAGCTTGATTCTGAGCTAGTTCCAGACTTACAGCCAAATGAGCGACCTCTAAAAATTCAGGTGGTTGCTTTGGACTGGAAATGGTTATTCATCTATCCAGAAGAGGGGATTGCAACAGTCAACGAAATTGCTGTACCTGTTGGCAAGCCTGTACAGTTCCTATTATCTTCTGATGCTGCAATTAACTCGTTCTTTATACCACGCTTAGGCTCTCAACTCTATGCGATGGCGGGTATGGAAAACAAGCTGAACCTAATGGCAAGCGAAGAAGGTGAATATCACGGTATGTCTTCTAACTACAGTGGTTTTGGTTTTTCTAATATGCGTTTTAAAGTTCGTGCGATGGACAAGGCTGGTTATGATGAATGGGTAGCAAATGCTCAAAATTCGCCAAACATGCTTGATGACAAAACTTACGAAACTTTAGCGACTGAAGAACATCCAAATGTGTGTGGTAAGCTTTCTTGCAGAAGACAAGCACCGTATCCAGCTACTTATTATGTAAATCCAGATCCTCTACGCTTTAAAAATATTATTGAGGAAAATATTGGTTTAGATTTGGACAATCCAAATCCAAAACCACATGGTGAAAGTGAAAATAGTGAGCATGCTGAATAATCAGCTGCTCATAAGTAATATCAAATTGTGGAAGTTATGATGTATAACAGCATTTAGTATTATAGTATGCATACAGCATATAATCACTACAACATTACAATATATTGGCAGACAGGTTTGAATAATTATAAACCCAATTTACCAATTAAAATATACGAATACTCATGACGAAAAGGTAATATTCATGTCAAGTAATCATACCGTTATCCCAATGTCAGAGGCAGACCCAATATTTGGCCGTCTGACCCTTGACTCTCTTGCATTTTTGCATGAACCGATTTTGATGGGAACATTTGCTGGAGTCGTAGTTATTGGTTTGATAGCACTGATTGCTATGACCAAGTTCAAACTATGGAAACCGCTCTGGACTGGCTGGTTAACTTCAGTTGACCATAAAAAAATCGGCATCATGTATATTGTTGTCGCCCTAGTTATGCTATTACGGGGGTTTTCAGATGCTCTGATGATGACCTCCCACCAAGCTTTAGCCGTAACCCAAACCTTTGAAGGGGCTGGCTATTTGCCTCCAGAACATTATGACCAAGTCTTTACAGCTCACGGTGTCATTATGATCTTCTTTGTTGCCACACCGATTTTGGTGGGGCTAATGAACATTGCTGTTCCCTTACAGATAGGGGCACGAGATGTTGCATTCCCAATGCTCAATAACCTAAGTTTTTGGTTATTCGTTGTGGGTGCCGCCTTGACCATGGTCTCTTTGTTTGTCGGTGAGTTCGCAGCAACTGGTTGGCTAAACTATGTACCATTATCTGGAATAGAGTTAAGCCCGTGGGTTGGTGTTGACTACTGGATATGGGCTGTGCAGATATCAGGGCTTGGTTCAACATTAACTGCGGTAAACATGATTGTCACGATTCTAAAAATGCGTGCACCAGGCATGACGTTAATGAAAATGCCAATGTTTACATGGACAACGCTTGCGGCTAGTGGTATTGCTCTGTTAATTTTCCCGTTGTTTGCAGCTGCTATTGCACTATTGACGTTTGACCGTTACTTAGGTACGCACTTCTTTACCTCTGATTTAGGCGGTAACCAAATGATGTGGGTCAACCTAGTATGGGCATGGGGACATCCAGAAGTTTACTACTTGTTCTTACCAGCACTTGGTATCTTAGCTGATGTTGCTACAACGTTTTCTCGTAAAAAACTGTTTGGTTATACCTCTATGGTATGGGCAACGCTATCAATCATGATTCTGTCATTTATCGTATGGTTGCATCACTTCTTTACTATGGGTTCTGGTGCGAGTGTTAATGCGTTCTTTGGTATCATGACCATGTGTATTGGTATCCCAACAGGGGTTAAGCTATTTAACTATATCTTTACCATGTATACTCTTGGTGGTATGACGGGCGTTATGCTATCTATCCCATCAAATGACTTTGTACTTCATAACTCTATGTTCTTGGTTGCTCACTTCCACAACACTATTGTTGGTGGTGCAGTATTTGGTTACTTTGCTGGTATCACCTACTGGTATCCAAAAGCAATGGGGCATAAACTGGATGAGAAAATTGGTAAATGGTCATGTGCTTTATGGTTCATTGGTTTCTTTGTCGCTTGGATGCCTAAGTACTTTGCAGGTCTTGACGGTATGACTCGTCGTCTTAACTATATTGCTGATACTAGCCTACAGCCATTGCTTTATGTCTCCTTCTGTGGTGCTTTGATTATCTTAGTAGCTATTATTTTACAAGTTTATAACTTCGTAATCAGCTTTGTTCGTCGTAATCAGCCTGAGTATAGAGATGCAACAGGTGATGCATGGGGTGGTCGTACACTTGAATGGTCAATGAGTTCTCCACCACCACATTATAACTTTGCTACCACACCAGTAGTCAGTCAAATTGATGACTTCCATTACAGAAAGCAAGATGGTAAACACGTTCAGCCAGCAAGCTATAGCAGAATTCATATGCCTAGCTATACTTGGGTAGGTGTTGCTATTGGTGCATTATCTACTGTTATGGGACTTGCACTTATTTGGTACATCTGGTGGCTTGCAGCAATTAGCTTTATCGGAATCATTGTATGCTGGATTATGTACAGTTTTGATCGCAATAAAGACTTTTATGTGGAAGTTGACGAAATTCAAGCCGATGAAGATGCTTACTGGAAAAATTTAGAAAAGCAAAGTTCATAAGCCAGCTATTGATAACTATTGTACCGTGAGTAGATAGTTATCAATGAATAATAGCTAGTAGATATTGGTATTTATAAAAATTAAAGTGAGAATTGATTATGACCAATCAAATGACGGCGAGTCCTGAAGAAATTCAGGATGAGCCAGCAGTAAAAAATGAACAACAAGTGCTACATGAAAAGCATAGTGATGCACATGATGACCATCACGATGATCACCACCATGATGCCAGCGACTTAGATATATTCGGGTTCTGGATTTATATCATGAGTGACTGTATGCTGTTTGCAACTATGTTTGCAACTTATGCTGTGCTTAGTATGAGCACTGTTGGTCAGGTTAATCCAAAAGACGTATTGGATCTTAATTTTGTAGCAGTTGAAACGGCACTCCTACTATTTAGTAGCTTTACCTTTGGTATGGCAATGTTGGGTGCTCACGCAGGAAGTATGAAGCGAATGGCGAAGTGGCTGATTGTCACTTGGTTGTTAGGTTTTGGCTTTATCTGTATGGAACTGTATGAGTTCAATCATCTTATTCATATTGGTGCATCTCCACAATCAGGTGGCTATTGGTCAGGTTTCTTTGGCTTGATTGGTACGCATGGTCTCCACGTAACCGCAGGTTTGATTTGGATGATTGTAATGTTTTTCCATTTTAAGCGTGATGGATTGAGTCAAGATAACATGACTCGTTTGTCTATGTTATCACTATTCTGGCACTTCCTAGACATCATTTGGGTCTGTGTGTTTAGTATTGTTTACTTGATAGGAGCATTATAATGGGAAACCTCGACAAAACACAGGAAAACCACGCCTCTGAGAACCACGACCATGAACATAAGTATGGTGGCGAGAGTCATGGTAGTCAAAAAGAGTATGTTCAAGGTCTGATATTATCAATCGTATTAACCGTTATCCCGTTTGGTTTGGTAATGGCAGATGCGGTTTCAGGTGCTGTTGCTATCGCTATTATCTCTGAACAATCTTGGAATGTATCAACTGGTGTGTATACGCTACTGATATTCGTTACTCTCATCTTGGGGTCTGTGTGGATTTTCACACATTTACATCACAATATGTTAATGGGTCACTAATATGATTCGTGCTGAATCTATGGATACTTCTGTCTTTAAGATTTATTTATCATTGACGAAACCAGGTATTATTTGGGGTAACTTTATCGCTGCGACGGGTGGGTTTTTACTCGCCTCGCAGGGACACCCTAAGGCTTCATTATATCTATTCACAATGCTTGGTGTTTGTTTGATTGTCGCTTCGGGTTGTGTCTTTAACAACCTTATTGATACGGATATAGATTCGTTAATGACTCGAACGCAAAAAAGAGCATTGGTAAAAGGTAAAGTCAGTCGCAAGTCTGCTATGATATTTGGCTATATACTTGGTCTCATTGGCTTTGCAACACTTTATTTTTTTACTAATTTCTATACCTTTATCTTGGGTGTATTTGGATTTTATGTCTATGTGATCATGTATAGCGTTTTTTATAAGCGTGGTTCTGTTCATGGTACATTGATTGGTAGTGCATCAGGAGCAAGCCCTCCTGTTATGGGTTATTTAGCAGTAGCGGGACATCCTGACATTGCTTCGGCATTAATCTTTTTAGGGTTTTGTGCTTGGCAAATGCCCCATTCCTATGCCATTGCCATCTTTAGAAAAGATGATTATAAGGCATCAGAAATTCCCTTATTACCCATCATTAAAGGACTAAAATCGGCACAGGTACAAATGGCTATTTATACAATCATCTTTTATTTGACGGTTGTTTTGTTGTTTGTTAATCATTATGTTGGCTATGTCACCTTGATTTTAATGGGTATTATCTGCGTACGTTGGCTATATCAAACGATTATGTTGTTTCAGCCAAATTCTGCTGAATTTGATGAAAGTCAATGGGGTAAAAAGCAATTTATCAGCTCCATCATTGCAGTAACTGTCTATAGCGTCTGTATTGGGCTGGACTATGTTGCATAACTCTGTTATATAATCTAGTTGCATAACTCCATTGTGTGAGCTTATTTTTTAATTACTTTATCAGTCATACGACTTTACTATGAGTTGTATGGCTTTTTTAGTGTTTTGTGTAACATCAGTCAATAAAATCCACTCAATAAATTGTAACTCTCCCCTACCCTACTCCATTCTAAGATACCCACTTTTCAGTAAAATTTTTTCCCTACTTTTTATTATCACTGTCGCCTTTGTACGGTTTTTATTGTACATTTTTTATTGTATAATGGCGAAGTTGGGTAAAAGAGGCAAGCTTGGATAAAAATATGAGTTTGGGTAAAAGAAAATTTAAAAATTCCATCAGTCAATGTTCCATTGCTCAGCAACCCATCAATAGATAGCTAGACAATAAATCAATAACAATATCCTAAATTTCAAATCTTAATTAAGGTCTGTATATGGCTAAATCAAATGAAAAACTAAATACCAAAGTTTGGCTTATATTCGTTGCTGTATTTCTCATATCAATGGGCTTATTATTTGTATTAACTATTGATAAGCCGATTGGCGATGAATACAAACCCGTCTATGAATATGGCGGTGATTTTGTCTTAAAAAATCATACTGGTGATGTGGCTTTGGCAGACCAGCGTGGTAAAGTTGTTGTCTTGTATTTTGGTTTTTTAAGCTGTACCGAGGCTTGCCCAGTGTCGTTGGGAACTATCGTTGGGGCTATTCGTAAGCTAACCCCTGAAGAGCGCGAAAAGTTACAGGTATTTTTTATCAGTGTCGATCCAGCACGAGATGATTTAAAATCACTGCAACAATTTGCCTCGTTTTATGAAAAACTATTTGCCAAAGAAAAAAATCCCAACATGATTATGGCGATTACTGGTAGCCAAGAAGAAGTCGATAAAGTGACTGATATGTATGGCGTCTATTTTGATCTGGTAGATTTAGAAGGTTCAGGGCTTGGTTATACTGTTGACCATTCATCAAGGTTTTATATGATAGATGGTGATGGACAATTGGTAAATCAAAATTTTGCAATCTAAACTCCCTGCAACAAGCACCGAAACCGATGCTAAAGACAAAACTGCAATTCAAACAAACGTCCAATCTAAGCAAGAAGGTTCTAAGCAAGAAGCGTCTAAACAAGAGACTCCTAAAAGAGCGTTAGCAACCGCTGATAACAACTAATTCTATTTAACTTTATTAACCATAGTTTTTAATCATAATTTTTAACTATCAAACCCAAAAGAGATAATTTTATGAAAACCCTTAATAACACTAACCGCAATATATCTTTGGCTTTGGCAATTACCACTGCCTTAACCCTTTCTTTAACCGCTTGTGGCAATGATAAAAAAACATCTGCCGAACAGCATGGCGAACATAAAGCTGAATCCAAAGAAATGAACCATGACATGAGTAGTGATAAAAAAATGGATCATGACATGGGCGATGGTAAAAAAATGAACCATGAAATGAGTGCTGAGATGAGTGATAAGATGGACGATAAAAGTCCTGTCAAAAGCACGCAAGAATTTGGCAACATCGTTATTAAGAATGCTTACGTCACCTCACCTATGCCTGGACAACAAGTCGCTGAGCTATTACTTAGCATCGAAAATAGTAGTGACAAAGACATTGAAATCACTGGCATAACATCCGATATATCCAAATTTACTGAATTCCACACGATGGAAATGAAAAACAGTAAAATGATAATGAGAAAAATGGATAAGGTGATTATCCCTGCTACTGGTAAATTGGTATTTAATGGTCATAAACACGTTATGCTAATTGACCCTACCAAAGACTTTGTAGCAGGTGAAAAAGTCAACTTTACCATGACCCTAGACAATGGTGAAAAAATCAGCTTTAATGGTGAAATTCAACCACCGAGTCTGCCTGGTCAATAATTTCTATTAACTTATTTATAGTAGTATAAATTCGATTACGGGTTTAAGTTCGTTTTTAGATTATTTAGAAAATTCAGAGTCGTCTCCAATGAATGCAAAAAAAATAGTAAAATCAATTAGCTTAAAACGCCAACTAGGTGTTTGCTTGTTATTACCCACAACAGCACTGATTTCTGCTTGTGGTAATGATTCAACGCAACTTCAAGAACCTGTAATCACCCAATTAGATGAGCTTGTTTCTCAACAAACCAACGGAAACAATGATAAGCAACCATCAAAGTGTAATGATAAACTACTGGAAGTTGGTAATCAGCTTATTGGCGAGAAAAGTCATTTTTTACAGTTGGTTCAGCCAGTTATTGTTGCTACTGATAATACTGATACAGATAAAAAAAACAAAACCCTTTATACAGAGCAATCCCCCACTGCAAATCACTACAGTATCTCAGGTGTGCTTAACTATAATGACCAACCTAGCCATGTTAGATTTGATGTGAATTTAAATAAAGATGACAAAGGTCAACAGTTTTGTGTCATTAGAAGTGTTTAAAAAATGGTTACCTGTTAGTACTCAAGGTCATCTTGGCAATAACACCAGTAGCTATGTACATAAACGCAAACCTAGCCAAAAAGCTTACCTAACCAATATCAATCGCAATGTGCAATGCTTGGTGAGTGTCCGTAATGACCAGAGTTTTTTAGTGGAGTAGAGGTTGGTTGATAATAATATCCGTCAAACCTTACCACATTATTTGCCAAATTTTTATTTGTCTTGATTTGAACAATAAACCACGACAAGTATAACAGAAAAAGCAAAACATTAACAAAACCCTTGCTATTTATCGATAATCGATATACAATCATTTCATTATCACTAATGCTTATAACTGGTTAATATTAATAGTTGGTTAATATTTCAATGATTATTCACTTTAAATGCAACAAAACTGAAGCCTTGTTTTCCACAGGAAAAACTCGCCATTGGTCAGCAAGCCAAAGAGTAGCTGAACGTAAGCTATTGCAGCTACACACCGCTGTTTTCCTTGATGATTTAAAGTCACCACCTGGCAACCATTTGGAAGCATTAACAGGGGATAGATTAGGACAACATAGCATTCGTATTAACAGTCAATGGCGATTGTGTTTTGTTTGGACGGAGCAAGGTGTTACCGAAGTAGAAATAGTTGATTATCATTAATAAGTAGTAGGACAAAAATAATAGATAGTTTATAAAGTCCTCCCCCTGCTAAGGGGAAGCTAGAGGGGGTAATTCAAAGTATTTATTATTTTTGTCCAGTTACCTAAGAGAATAAAAACAAGAGGATAACCTTATGATTCATAACGGTATGCGACCCATTCACCCTGGCGAGGTATTACGAGAAGATTATCTTGAACCTCTTAACCTAAGTGCCAATGCTCTTGCCAATGAGTTAGGAGTGACGGCAACTCGTATTAATGAAATAGTGCGAGAAAAACGAGGTATTTCTGCTGATACTGCCCTGCGATTGGCTCGCTATTTTGGCAGTAGTGCCACGTTTTGGTTAAATATGCAGAGCCAATATGAGTTGCGTTTGGCTGAAATTAAGCAAAATAACAATATTGAAAGAATTGTGCCTTTAGTTTATTAGTGGGGTTTATTAATGTCAGTTTATTAACGCTAACAAAAATATCCATCAAACCGCACCACATCGTTCGCCCAACTTTCATCTGCTGGCACGCCTGCTAGGTAGGGGGCGTTTTTTGGGCGTTTTACTACCACTCTGCCACCA
>PDWI01010656.1_pt1 | contig 10248 bp, 9 predicted proteins | sample 1430891 | NCBI WGS metagenome assembly PDWI01 (sample SAMN01162508, study PRJNA174530) | Oral metagenome, whole genome shotgun sequencing project. | biome: Marine environment; feature: Marine mammal; material: Swab sample of the gingival sulcus; isolation source: swab sample of gingival sulcus... | reverse complement strand
AACGTATATAAATAAAATAAACAGCGATGAGCAGAAAAAGTTTTTTGTTAAATTAGAATGTAGCTATTCTTAATTTAACGAAAAACTTTTTATATTAAACTTCTCTTTATCGCTATAAACAAGGAGTAATTATGTATGAATTATCAGAACTCGACCTTGCTAATTTGACAGAACAAGAGCAAAATCGAGTTGACAAATTAAATAAATTAATTGAATTAGGTGTAAGACCTTTTGGTCAACGCTTTGCTATATCTGCTCGTTCTAGTGAACTTCACGCTCAGTACGACGAGGTTGAAAAAGAAGCTTTAGTGGAAGCTAATATTGAAGTAACAGTGGCAGGCCGCATTATGGCAAAACGAGGTGCAGGCAAAGCGGGTTTTTTAAGTTTACAAGACAACGACGGCAGAATTCAAATTTATGTTCGTAAAGATATGCTAACGGAAAATGAATTTGCTGTTTATCAATTGGTTGACTTAGGCGACTTTGTTGGCGTTAAGGGTAGTTTATTTAAAACGAAAACTGGCGAATTGACGATTAGGGTGAAAGAGTATACCCATCTTTCTAAGGCATTAAAACCGTTACCTGAGAAATTCCACGGTATTGCTGATGACGATATGCGTTTGCGCAAGCGTTATCTTGATGTCATTATGAACCAAGATGTTAAAGATACTTTTATTAAGAAACAAAAGTTTTGGGCAACGGTTCGTAATTATCTCTTAGAAAAAAACTTTTTAGAAGTAGAAACGCCAGTATTAGAAGTATCAGCTGGTGGCGCTGCAGCAACACCTTTTCAAACACATCATAATGCTTTAGATTTAGATGTTTATTTAAGAATTTCTATGGGTGAATTGTGGCAGAAAAAGCTCTTGGTTGCAGGCTATGAGAAAACCTTTGAAATTGGCAGACAATTCCGTAATGAAGGGATGAGTCCTGAGCATTTACAAGATTATACACAAATGGAGCTTTATTGGGCTTATGCTGATTATGAAGATGGCATGAAATTAACAAAAGAACTTTACAAAAAAATTGTGCATGCAGTTATTGGTGGTTCAAAATTTAGAAGTAAGGGTTTCGATATTGATATTGATGCAGAATGGGAAATTTACGATTTTGAAGAAGTAATAGAAAAAGCACATGGTATTAATATTTTTGAAGCGACAAGTGAAGAAATAAAAGCAAAATTAGCTGAATTACAAGTCGCTTATGATACGAAGCTTGGCTATTGGCGTTTGGTTGATATTCTTTGGAAAACGGTTAGGAAGAATTTAGCTGGTCCTGGTTTCTTGGTTGGGCAACCTGTTCAGCTTAATCCACTACCTAAACGTTTAGAAGAGGATAAGCGCAAAGTTGCACAGTTCCAAATTATTTTAGCTGGGTCTGAAATGGGTAATGGTTATACAGAACTCAATGACCCGATTGACCTTGAAGCACGTTTTAAAGAGCAACGACAAATGGGTGAAGCGGGCGACGATGAAGCTCATGAACACGATAAAGATTTTGTTGAAGCGCTTAGACATGGTATGCCGCCGGCCTTTGGTTTTGGTTTCTCTGAAAGGTTATTTTCAACATTGATGGATAAGCCAATACGCGAATGTGTATTTTTTCCATTAATGAAACCACAAGATGAATAAAAAGTAGTAAAGAAATTATTAAAACTTGTCGATAATCTATTGTATGTATTTTTTATGTTACTTTTCTTATTATTTTATAAGCTGAGCTATTTATGAAATAGATGAGTAATTGTTCGATAGATTATCTGACAAAGATGCTATATTATTAGCTAGGATCATTTATTTTATAAAGGGGAGGTTATTTTATGATTAGTAAGAAGTGGCAACGTATCATTGCAATTGTACTAGTTGTGCTTTTGGTAGTTTCACTGTTACCGATGGCTTTTACTGCTTTATTTTATTAGGTGTAAAGAATGAAAAATTCCAAGTTCAAAGGAATAGCTATAATTTTAATTGCTTTAGTAATTTGTGTAGTCATTATGTCTGTCTTTGTGTTTGGCAAACCGCTAAAGTTCATGCAAAAAACATATAAGCCGACTATTTATAAAGATAATTTTAGTAAGTTAGATAAGGATTTTTGGTATGCGGGTGAGTGGAAGACAAATGAACCTGCAGCTGAAAAATTAGTTTTCACAAGTGAAGCAATTAGTTTAGCTGTGACAGAAGAAGATAAGGGGCCTTATCTTCTATCAAAGCCTATTGCTTTAAATGGGCATGATCTTATAAAAATCAAAAGGCGAGTTATGGTTCATCCAGGTAGTGATTTTTTTGCTGGTGGGCTTGTTATTTTTCAGACATCTAGTTCTGACATGGCTATATCAGAGGACGAAGATAAACCTTACGGTAGTGCTGTCGCATTGGTTGAATATGCCTATGATTATGGCGTTAATACCGAAAGGCCAGGCGAAGAAAACATCAGGCTTTTGGGTCCAAATTGGCAGGAAGAGGAAAATTATGCACTGTTACCGCCAATTTTTGACCAGTGGTTTGTTGAAGAATTAATTATTGATAATGCGAATAAAATTATTTGCTATAAAGTGAATGGTAGAGAAGTTGAAATTTCAACTTTTGGTATCAGCGAACCGTATTTTAGAATAATGATGCATAGTTATGGTGCTTTTACTGGTCATAATGTCACTATAGATGATATGGAAATTGTTTTAACGAATACCGAAATGGAAACAATGGAAACTACAGAAGAATAATATGCAGGAAATAATTGAAATCAAACGATATAAAAGAGGCATCTACCAAGTGATTACGCGGGCAGATGCCTTTCTTGTCAGTGAAAATCTTTTAGCTGAAAAACATTTATACAAGGGCGCAACGATAGCAGATGAATTGATTAATGAGTTGAAAGCAGAAGGAGCAGCAGAAATTTGCTATCAAAAGGCGTTGGAGTTAATGGCTAGACGTGATCATTTTTGTGCAGAATTAAAGTTGAAATTATTACTGCGCAAATATACTAGCGAGCAGATTGATTATGCAATTAGAAGACTTGTGGATGAAAAAATCATCAATGAACTTTATTTTGCGGAGAGATTGGTTGCTGAAAAGCAAGAAGAGCAAAGTAAACTTAAAATTAAAAAGTATTTACTGAATAAAGGCTGTCCTCAAGATATTACTGAACAGGTATTGGTAAATCTTGAATTAGACGAAAAAATGAAGGCGTATAATGCCTTAGTTAAAAAGTTTGGCAAAACTGGAGAATTTGATTATCAAAAGCAGCGAGTGAAAATTTTGCGCTATCTTGCAGGGCAAGGATATGGTTATAGTGATGCTAACGCTGCCTATCAAGAGTTTGTTAATAGAAAAAAAGACAACGATTGAAACAAGCCTTAGATACCCAAAGATATGGGCGACGAAGTCGTATTCGCGAAGCGAATATAATGAGCGCTGAATCGTTCTGCTAATAAAGTGAAAATACATGATGAACTCGTTTCGCTTCTACGGCGCTACACTCGTCGCGCTAGCGCGCTTAGCTAAAATTGATTTTTTAAAAATAAAATGCAAGCATTTTATTTTAGAAAAATCTAATTTTGTTCATTTCTGTTTAGTTCGCGAAAAATAAAGCGACACCGCGCACTAGCGTCGCTGACAATCGTTGTATAATTATATTAAACACTATTAAAATAGTAGTTATATTATTTGAATCGGCAGGGTGTAGATAACTATGTTGAAGTACGAAGTTATTGTAGATGAAATTAAAGAAAAGATAGTGACGGGTAAGTTGCCGCAAGGCGAAAAATTGCCGTCTATTCGCTCTTTGGCTGAGCGATATGATTGCAATAAAGATACGGTGATTAAAGCGCTTGCAAATTTAAAAAATGAAGGCTTGATTTATTCGCTAGCAAAAAGTGGTTATTATGTCTTGAAAAATACTCCTGATAGAGAAATTAATTTTGCTAATTCTGATATAAATCTGAGCAGCGCTTTTCCGCTTGCGGATTTTCGACATTGCGTCAATCAAGCTGTTTTAGAAAACGAACAGTATTTGTATAGTGATTATCAGGAGCAGAGAGGATTAAAGGAGCTAATAAATTCTTTTTACAATTTACTTGCAAGTTATGGGCTTTATGCCGATAAAAAGCAAATTGTTATAACTTCTGGTATACAGCAAGCGCTTTATATTTTACTTCAAATTATTGATGTGTCACAAGGCAAAAGACAGAATAAACTTATTATTGAACAGCCGACATATCATAGAATGAATAATTTAGTGAAGCGTTTGGGTATAGTTTATACAACAATAGAACGGACGACCTCAGGTATTGACTTTTCAGTGCTTGAACGATTGTTCGCCAGTGGTGAATATAAGTATTTTTATACGATACCACGCTTTCATACACCGCTTGGTGTCAGCTATAGTGAACTGCAAAAACAAAAGATAGCTGCCTTGGCAAAACGATATGATGTTTATGTCATTGAGGATGATTTCATGGCAGATTTTTCCGTTAAAAATTCTTCTCCTATTCATTATTACGATACGGCAGGCAAAGTTATTTATTTAAAATCGTTTTCTCCAATTATATTTTCGGCATTGCGTGTTGGCGCCGTGATTTTACCTTTGAAGCTACTTGAACCATTTATGGATTATAGGCAAATGATAGATTATGATGTTAATTTTATTTTGCAGAAAGCGCTTTCGCTTTATATAGATAATGGCTTATTGGAAAAACATAGACAGCATTTGATTGCAGAAAAGCAAAAGCGAATTGCTGAAATTGCAAATTTATTTAAACAATATAAGATTGATGTTTTATACTATGATGATAAAAAAATGGTAGGAATGTTGGCAAAAGGGGTAAAAGCATACCAATTAAGTTCAGATTTAGCAATAAGAGAGTTAGACTTTTTTGAAGATTCTTATATTGATTACTGTCCTTATAAATATTTTCAAATTCAGTATTCTCAATACGATAAGCAAGAATTAGATAATTTGTTTAAAATCTTAGCTAAAAGTTTAAAAATATCCGACAAATAATTTAAAAGGCTAAAGATAAGTTTATTATTATACGATAATATAGATATAAAACTATTAATTTAATGGAGGCTTATAATGGAAGAATATCGCTTGATAACGCGTAGTGATATGGACGGCTTAGTTTGTGCAGTTCTTTTAAGAGATCTCAACTTAATTGGAGATATTAAGTTTGTTCATCCTAAGGATATGCAAGACGGGTTAATCGAAGTAACGGATAAGGATATAACAACCAATTTGCCGTATGTGGAAGGCGTGCATCTTGCGTTTGATCACCATCTGAGTGAAACGATTAGAAATAAAGGTAAAAGAGATAATTATATTATTGACCCAAATGCACCTTCTGCTGCACGCGTAGTCTACGATTATTATAAAAATGAGCACACTTTTCCAGCTGATTGGGATGATATGATGACAGCTGTCGACAAGGCAGACAGCGCTGACTTTACGATTCAGGATGTCTTAATGCCTCAGGGCTGGGAAATGCTTAGCTTTTTAATGGATGCACGTACTGGTTTAGGTCGTTTTCGTTCATTTAGGATTTCTAATTACGCTTTGATGATGGATTTGATTGACCATTGTAAAGACCATACAATTGATGAAATTTTAGAAATGCCTGATGTCAAAGAGCGTATTGTACTTTACCATCAGTATGAAAAAGAATTTAATCAAATGATGCGTGAAAACGCCGAACTCGACGGCAATGTATTGATTGTCGATTTACGTGAATGCGAAACGATTTACCCTAGTAATCGTTTTACAAAATATGCACTTTATCCTAATTGTAATATTTCTATACAGGTTATGTGGGGGAAAAATAAACAGAACATTGTTTTAACGGTTGGCAAGTCGATTTTTGACCGTTCGAGCAAAGTTAATATTGGTGAGTTAATGTTGAAATACGATGGCGGTGGTCATAGAAATGCGGGAACTTGCCAAGTAGCCAGTGAAGATGTAGATAGAGTTTTAGCTGAAATCGTCGCAGCAATTAAAGATAAGTAGTAAATTATAATTTCAAGCCGTGTCATTTAAGGCTGCATGTGCGAGCAATAGCCGAAGGCTTGACCAGCACAAAAGAAGGTAAAGTTGACATAGGAATCTTACGGCTTGCGTTATAATATGATTTTTAACTATCAATAGGGAGTATGAAATAAATGAAAACAATAATTCCAGCAAAACTAAATCAGACAAAAGATAAGCTATTAATTATTGATCAAACAAAGTTGCCAGTAGAAGAAATTTTTTTAGAACTGGACAATAGGGAGTTGATTTTTGAGGCAATAAAAAAATTGAGAGTGCGTGGCGCCCCAGCAATAGGGATCGCTGCAGCTTTTGGACTCTATGTATGTGTGAAGAAGTCTGATGCTGATAATTATAATGATTTTGCGCAAGAAGTTAAAACTGTAAAAGATTATTTAGCGAAGTCGAGACCAACGGCTGTCAATTTATTCTGGGCACTAGAGAGAATGGAAAAGTGTTTAGAAAGTAATAAAGATAAATCTGTCGACGAGATTAAAAATGCATTGCTCGCTGAAAGTGAAGCGATTTTAGCAGAAGACCAAGCGATGTGTGAATCTATAGGTAAGCATGGACTTAGTTTGCTTAAACCAAATATGGGTATACTCACGCATTGTAATGCAGGTGGACTTGCTACTTCTGGTTATGGTACTGCTTTAGCACCAATATATGCTGGTCAAGATGCCGATTATAATTTTAAAGTTTTTGCAGATGAAACGCGTCCGCTTTTGCAAGGCTCGCGTCTGACAGCTTATGAGCTTTATAAAGCTGGAGTAGATGTTACTGTTATATGTGATAATATGGCAAATCAAGTGATGAAAGAAGGCAAGATTGATGCCATTTTAGTTGGTACGGACAGAGTAGCTGCCAATGGCGATGCCGCTAATAAAATTGGAACATCGGGTGTGGCTTTGCTTGCCAAGCATTACGGTATACCGTTTTACGTTTTAGGTCCGACATCAACAATAGATATGGCAACGCCGACTGGTAAAGATATTATCATAGAACAAAGAGATGGCGATGAAATAGGCAATGGCTTTGGGAAACGAACAGCGCCAAAAGAAGTTAAGACATACAATCCTGCTTTTGATGTAACAGAAGCTGAATTTATTACGGCAATAATTACAGAAAAAGGTATTATTAAACCGCCGTTTAAGCAAGGTCTATTAGAGCAACAAGCCCTGTCATTTACGCGAACTAAATAGCGATGAGCGGCAAAATTATAGAAAAACGATTAAATGCTTGCATTTGAATTGGTTTTCTGTGATTTTGACATTGAGCGCGCTAGCGCGACTGACCAAAGGACGCAAGGCGTCCGACGGGAAGCTTGTCTGTTTTACTATTACGTGGCAATCTTAGCGCGGGTTGTTAGATTTTATGAAAAGATGAAATAACGGAGAACTTAGTGATTAGTGAAGAACAATTAAGAAAACAAATTTGCAAGATAGGCGAAAGACTTTATCAATGTGGTTTTGTCGCTGCCAATGACGGTAATATTTCTGCGAGATTAGACGATAATAAATATTTAATTACGCCTACTGGCGTCAGCAAGGCTGATTTGACCTTAGATAATTTAATTGTTATCAATGATAAGGGAGAAGTGTTGGCGGGTAATTTAAAACCGTCATCAGAGTATAAGATGCACCTTGCCGTTTATCATAATCGCCCTGATATTCACGCTGTTGTTCATGCTCATCCACCAATTTCAACTGCTTTTGCTGTCTGTCGAAAGCCGCTAGATATGCCTATATTAGCAGAAGCAATTGTTAATTTGGGTGTGATACCGCTGGCGGATTATGCTCTTACGGGAACGGATGAAGTGCCAAATTCAATTTTGCCATTTGTTAAGGATTACAATGCGGCATTACTTGCCAATCACGGTTTAATTACTTGGGGACGAGATTTGCAAGAAGCACATTTCCGTATGGAATCAGCCGAACACTATGCAAAGATTTACCTTTATGCGAAAGAAGTGGGCGAGCCAGTTTTCTTTAATCGTAAGCAGATTGATGAACTAGTAGAATTGAGAACGCGTTATGGCGTTACAACTGGCGGCGAGTATAAATTAGGTGACAATTAATGAGTTTTATTCTAAAACCAGAAATACATATAAAAACAATTAAAGCTGATAAGTTATTTCATTCTTATCAGCTTTTGACTGTGCGTTCCTATTGTGAGAATTGCAATTGTCATGGGCACAATTATTCCTGTCCGCCTTATGCACCAACGGGGGATGATTATGTAGACAAATCAAAAGAAATTGCCTTGTTTTTAACCTTGCTCGACACCAAACTTTTGAGCGAAAATATGGAGTATTTAAAAACACAGGAATTTCACTCTCAAACCCTAGACGACTATAATAAAAGGGGAAATCAGCTATCAATTTACACCGCGATTTCTATGTACGCCTTTGACGATATGAAATTAAAAATCCAAGAGCGATTATTTGCTTTGGAAAGTGAATTTGATTTTATCTCTTTGCCGCCTGGTAAATGCAGTCTTTGTCCTGTTTGTCAAAAAAAATTGGGAAATCCTTGTGCCAAACCTAAGCAGCTGCGGTTTTCGCTTGAAAGTCTCGGCTTTTTAGTTTCTGACTTGATGCTAGAGCATTTTGATTATCAAATACAGTGGGCAGAAAATGACTTCAGTCCGCACTTTACTACTCTAAGCGCAATGATTTTGAATAAAGAGATAGATGAAGAAGAAGTAAAGTCAAAATTTGATGATATAAGTATAGTGTTTTAATCAACGTTTATTTTCGCGTTAATAGCATCAATTTTTATCAGCAATCCTCCGTATTGTTTGTAGGTTTCATTTTCTATGGCGTGGTCGACCATAACGCCATGTTTCATTAATTCATCTGAGCCGCTGAAAGTAGTGTTTATTGCATCGGTTTCTATGCGGTAGCCGACATCGCCGTCGAGCACTAAGTCTAAATTAATGTCTGTTCCGTCTAGATCGATTTCTGTTTGGTTTTGTTCAGAAAATTTTAATTTTAAATTGCTATTTAAAGAAGAAACTTCTAATTTGCTGAGGAATAATTCGCTGGCATCTAATTTCAAATTAGTTGAAAAAGCCTCAATTTCTATTTCCCAATCTTGATTTTTGTCTAAGGCGAAATTTAACCATTGATCGTTATCCATTGTACCTATTGATTCTAGCGTATATTGTTTATAATCAGTTCGTTCTTTGATTTCAATAGCGGTATTTGCATCAGTAATAATACCATCTTTGTCAGAGGCACCGATGTTATAATTATTGCCGATTTCATCAATGATTAGTTTTGCAGGTTTATTTGCTGGTACGCTGTAGCTTTGTATGCTCATGTCAGCTTTTAAATTATTGGGCTGATGAATGTCAACAATGCTGTCATAGGCGATAAATTTATTGCCAAATAAAGCGAACAAGATGAAAACAAGTAGACTAAGGCGATAAAAATTTTTCATTAATTTTTTATTTTCTGTCAACAGCTCTAAACCGATGGCGATTAAAAGCAGTGGCCAAAGATAGCGAAGCGCTAGCGTAAAGTTTAGGCTGAATAGATTGTATTTCAATACTTGCATTATAGTTTCCTTTCCTGCAGTTATCATAACATTATCATCTAAACCAATCAAGCATTTTAATCATACTTTAATGTATAAATAAGTTAATTATTTAGCCAACGATTGTTAGCGACACCGCGCACTAGCTTATGGCTGGTCGCAAGCAAGCTTGCTGCTCGCCTATGCAACCTAGCTGACAATCGTTGTCTTTTATTGTAAATGAATTAATATGTTTAATTATACACGAATGTGTATAGTATTATATTTTTAAATCTGTTAAACTTTTTATGTCTGTTGTATAGTGGAAATATAGAATGAAGGAGATGTAGATGAAGAAGTCGCTTAAAAGTTTTATTTTACTTGTGGCAATAGCTGCGTTTGTTTTAAGTGCTTGCGGCGAGAGCAAGTCTATTGAAGCAGGTGGTTTAAGTTTGGTTTTAGGCGAAAATGCCGAGCTTATTCAAGGAGAAAGCGGTACGTGGGAAGTGCCAGGAAAATATAAAATGACAGTAAAGGGCGTTTATCTCGACGATACGGGCGAAGCGGTTGAAGATTTAAAAGACCCAGCAGGTGTATTAATTTCACCTGCAAGAAGTCACTTTTATATTGTCTATGACGTCACTAATCTCGGCTATGAAATTACAGATAAGGATAGGGAGCTAAACGAAATTCAGCTATCGAATATCTTTACTGTTTT
>PDWI01010655.1_pt1 | contig 10249 bp, 8 predicted proteins | sample 1430891 | NCBI WGS metagenome assembly PDWI01 (sample SAMN01162508, study PRJNA174530) | Oral metagenome, whole genome shotgun sequencing project. | biome: Marine environment; feature: Marine mammal; material: Swab sample of the gingival sulcus; isolation source: swab sample of gingival sulcus... | reverse complement strand
GAAAATACGGGGCCCTCGAGCGGAATTTAGGTCGTCGGGATGTTCGGCCAAAATAGTAATGGCATCGGCATCGACAACCATGGGCTGCGAACAGAGTCGGTAGAGGGCTAAGACAAATTCGACAGTTTCTTTTTCAAGGCCTATTCCTGGACCAAGCACAACGGCACTTTTATCGCTGAGACCTCCCAGAGCGCTATTAATGGCATCATCGGAAAACCAAGGGTATTTACTGGGAAGTATAATGCTCATTGCCTCGACGAGAGCCGTTTCAAGAACTCCGTTAATACTTTCTGGGCAGCAAAGAGATACCAGGCCACAACCGCTTCGCAGGGCGCTTTTCCCCGCGAGAATCGCGGCTCCTGTCTTCCCTGGGCTCCCTGCAAAAATGGCCAAATGGCCATGATCTCCTTTATGGGAGGTGGCTGTTCTGTCGAGTTTTTTACTGTATTTCTGAACCAGGGGTTTATCAAGAAGTTCTGTTGTTATGTTTTGCTGCTGTAGGGCTTCCTGGGGAATGCCAATATTAATGATATGAAGCTTACCTACAAATTCCGGGGCCGTGTGGATGAAATGACCAGGTTTGGCAAATCCATAAGTTGCGGTATGCGTCGCTTTTACCGAGGTGCCAAGAGTCTGGCCACTGTCGGCATGGAGTCCAGAGGGGCAATCCACAGAGATTACTGGAATATCATAGGCAAAATCTTTGGAATTAATAATCTTAATGGCCGCAGCAAAACAGTCGTTGACCTCTTTATTTAGGCCAGTCCCTAGAATGGCATCAACAACGGCATAACAGGGGAACTCTCTTGATTCTACTTGCTTGTAGAGTAGCGGAATGGCTTCGGCTCGGGTCTCGTTGTCAACAACATGGAAAGGCAGGTTTAATTGCTCAATAATTGCAAAATTGGCCGCGGCATCTCCTTTAAGCGTCGCAGGGTCGACCAGGAAAAAGAAAACAGGAAGACTGCCCCTTTGGTGGAGATGTCTTCCAATAACAAGGCCATCCCCCCCGTTGTTTCCTGGGCCAACGAAGATACAGGTAAAAGTGTTGGCACATGAACCGAGCTCTTTTTCCATCATAAGGACGGTGCCGAGTCCGGCATTTTCCATGAGGACAATACTGGGAATCTTAAGCTCTTCAATAGTGTGCCGCTCTATGGCTTGCATTTCCGAGGCGGTTGGCAGTTTCATGTATTTTCCTTTTGTTATAGTTGAGTAGCCATTATATCAAAAAATTATGGTGAGAGGCAAATCAAATAGTTGTTACAGTTTCTTATATATTTTTGAAAATAATTTGGCGAAAAGTTTAAGCTTCTCGTTTATGTGCATTTTATAAAATATTTTAGTTTAATGGGGGAAGGGACCTTTTTTTTTGCTTATTCGGATAGAAATGTGTTCGCCAATGGTACGAGCTAGGATATGCAGTCTTTCCGGCAGTAAAGGCTTTTCTCCAAAGATACGGAAAATACAGTATCCGGTGATGAGAGCAAAGAAAATATTAGGCATCCAGACAAGTAGCCCTATGTCCAGGGCTCCATGCAGGTTGTATTTTGCCTGCATTTTCCCCATCGAAAACAGAGCATAATAGATGATGAAGACCCCCAGGCCAAAAGGAATCCCAATGGCCTTTTTCCCTGGGCCTGCTTGAAGTCCAAGAGGAAGAGCAAGCAAAGAAATAATGAGACAGCCAAATGGTAACACCAGCCGTTCATGGTATTCGACGAGCATGGATCGGCCCTTTTTGGTTTCCAGGCCATACTCCTTTGTTTTTTCAATGAGTTGATCCATTGTCATGGTGCCGCGGCGTACTGATTTTGCACTGCCCGAGGGGAGCTGAAGAGGGATGTTGATGGTGTATTTATCAAAGGTGACAATCTGGGCATCATCCTCGCCTGGCCGATGGAGACTTCCGTTGTTGAGCACGATGGTGACCATCATTTTTTCCAAGTCACTCTGCATCATACCGCTGGGAGCCATGGTGATCGTTGGTGTTTTCACAGCACGCATGTCAGAAATCCAGACATTTTCCCAGCGGCCATCTTCTTTTGAGATCTTATCAACGTGGATAACCAGCTCTCCCAGGGCCTCGCTGAAACGATATTCTTTGACTCCTCTTCCAATTTTCTCTTTGAGTAGCTGGTAGGTGAGTTGTCTCATGGCAATTTCACTTACCGGAATGAGTTTGATGGATAAATACCCGGTGAATGTGGCAAGAAGGGCGGCAACGAGAAAAACTGGTGGGATCATATGGTAGAGGGTGATACCGCTGGCTTTAAAGGCCAGAATCTCACTATCGCTGGAGAGTCGTGAAAAACCAATAATAATCCCCAGCATTGCGGCCATGGGAATGGTGTATAATAAAATATTAGGAAACATATAGGAAAAAAGCCGGATGAAATCAGCAAAACCAATACCAAGTTCCAGAGAGAAATTGAGAAAAGGAAGGAGTTTGGCCAGGAAAAAGACCCCATTCATAATAACAAAGGCGGCAAAAAAAGGTGCCAGAATCTCGGTTGTCAAATAGCTGTAAAGCAGAAAGGGGCTATGAAAGAAAAAACGCATTAATTTTCCAGACGGCTGAGAGTTTTTTTAGCATGCTGCCAAAATAAAAGATGGCTGTGAATCAAAAGGATCAAGCAGACGATTTTTTATCTGAACAAACCTTGGGGTTTGATGAATGCGGAGTCTAAGTTCTTCTCTTATCCTACTGTTTGTTCGCGATATATTGTTTCGTCTGCTCGAGGAGTGTTTTGCGGTCAGCGACGCAGTTGTTTTTTTAATTTCCTTCAAATCCTGTGTCAACTAAAGGCTGCTCGATTCTGGTTTCTATCCAGGCCGGATCCCACCATTCTTTGGGGGTGACAAAGACACCATGTATCAACATTGAAAAATGGAGATGGTCCCCACCAGCCATCCCCGAAATACCGGTAAGGCCAATGACATCACCTTTGGTTACCATGTCATCTTTTGCGACATTGATTTGGCTGAGATGGGAATAGAGACTAAAAACTCCTTGTCCATGATCAAGTATGATCATATTTCCATAAATACCTTTATAATCAGCAAAAATAACCTTTCCAGTGTTTGCCGCCTTGATGTTAGCCTGTTTTGTTGAGGCGAGATCAATCCCAAGATGAACCTGCCGATCAATTTCTTGCCCCTGGTAGAAATAGGTGCGATGGTCAGCAAATCCGGCACAATTTCTTCCAGCCATACGAAGGAATCGGCCTTCCCAGTGCCGGTCTTGTTCTGGAGTCGTGCAGAGTTGGCCAATATCGGCATTATTTTCTTTTCTGATGGTACGGTTGATGAAAAGATATTTCTCTTTCAGATTTCCTTGAAGATTGTCGTAGCGTTGTTCAAATTCGGGAAGTTTTTTGCGTAAAAAACTATCTGTTACAGTGATGGTATCCTTTTTGAAACGAATCTTGGTAAAGGTCATGGCCAACGGAATAATGCTGCGATTTCCTGCAGCATCCTGGGCGCGGATTACTGAAATTTCAAGATTTGTTGTATCAAAAGGGAGGGCAAAATACGAGATATAGGTATCTTTACGGGTGTCACTCACAGGATACCCCTGGTATAGCTTGCCGTTTATCACGACGCCGTGGGCGCCGTATCCATCAGAATTCTGGTAGATGACAATACCTGAACCACCAGGGCGAACATAACGCTCGCTATGAAGGATACGTAATTTGGGTGGCTTGGAATCAAGGGTGAGAGTGCGATTGACCTCAGTATTGTTTCCTGAGAGCATGCCGCGGAAAGAAAAATCAGTGGCTTTGACAGTGATAACGATCTCACCGTCTTTAAACCCCAACGCCTTGGCGTCGAAGGAAATCGTTGGTTTCATGCTCGTTGGACCAACGGTGCCGATATAGCCGGTTCGTGGATTTTCCGTGGCAAAGAGTTGTTTTGTTTTGTTTTTTTGGCTGGCAAAAATCTCAACACGTCGTATACCGCTGCCTTCATCATTGATGGTAAGAGAGAGCGTGTCTGTGAGACCGAGATATTCTGGCAAAGCTGTGGTGGTGATCACCGGAGCTTTGCCTTCAAAAAAGAGCAGATAACCTGCCCCTCCAGTGCCGGCCAAAAGGAGGAGTAGAATGACGAACAGGGGGCCTTTAAACGATTTTTTTCTTTTCAGTGACATGGTTTCCTTTGAGGCAGAAGATTATCTTTGCCATATTATTTCATATTTTTCGATGTGAAGATCTTTCGCCGGAGCAATGATGATTCGTTTGTCGATCTCATATTCCAGCTGAGCGAGGGTGAGCTCTTCTTCGTTGGCAAGTAGATTGGCGATTCTGGGATGAACGCGAACTGTGACTGTCTGGCCGCCGGTGTTGTGCGCATTGCGGTGGATTTTCCTGAAAATATCATAGGCGATAGTCCGCCGCGATTTCAGCATGCCCTCACCACCGCAATAATGACAGGGCTCGCAGGTCAGTTGATAGAGGTTTTCCGAATTTCGTTTCCTGGTCATCTGGATTAAACCAAATTCAGAAAGCCGTAAGATATTGATCCTGCTCTTATCGTTTTTTACCGCTTCTTTGAAGGTGGTAAAAAGTTCTTCTCGATGTGTTTCATCTTCCATATCGATGAAGTCGATGATGATAATACCGCCAATATTGCGAAGCCGCAGTTGGTAGGCGATCTCAACAGCGGCTTCCATATTGGTCTTGAAGATGGTTTCGCTTAGGTTCTTTTTACCGACAAAGCGTCCGGTGTTTACATCAATAACCGAAAGGGCTTCGGTGCTTTCAATGATGATATAGCCGCCGGAACGGAGCCAGACCTTCTTTTCAATGGCTCGGTTAATTTCAGCCTCAATACCAAAGGCTTCAAAAATTGGGGTCTCGTTTTGGTAGAGATGCACCTTGGATTGTAACTCTGGAGCAAAAGTCCTTACAAAACCAGCGATTTTGTTGTAGGCTTCGGCGTTGTCAATGGACAATTTATCCACGTCGGTGGTAAAGAGGTCACGGACGGAACGCAGTGTAATGTCAAGATCTTCATAGAGGAGCGCTGGCACCTGGGGTGTCTTGGCATTGTCCTGAATTTCTTCCCAGAGATGCAGTAAGAACTCCATGTCTGCCTCGAGTTCGTCGAGGTGAGCGTTCTCGGCCACTGTCCGCACGATGAAGCCAGCTCCCTGGGGGCGGATGGATTCGATCTTTTCTTTGAGTTCGACTCTTGTCTTTTCATCTTCAATTTTTCTTGATATACCAATGTGGTCGGTAAGAGGTATATAGACGAGATTACGGCATGGCAAGGTGATATGACAGGTGAGTCGTGCTCCTTTTGTTCCAATAGGATCTTTACTGACCTGAACGAGGATTTCCTGGCCTTCGCTGAGAAGATCTTCAATGGTAAGATGTGGACTTCGCTTTGCGAGACTTTCTTTGATTGTCTCTTCGGACTCACAGGGAGGAACCGGAGGGGACTCTTCCGAGGCTTCTACTTCACTGGACGTGTCTTCTCTGTAAATATCATCAACATAGAGAAAGCCAGTCCGTTCCAAGCCGATATCGACAAAGGCGGCCTGCATCCCGGGAAGAACCCGGACTACTTTTCCCTTGTAGATATTCCCCATCAAGCCTTTTTCTGTGGGGCGTTGCAGGTGAAATTCACTGAGAATTCCGTTTTCTACAAGGGCTAGGCGTATCTCATAGCTTCTGTAGTTTATCAGAATTTCTGTTGCCATGGTGTTACAAAAATATAGGATAACGAGCAATTCGTTGCAGATTTCTTTATGCGTGACGCTTAATATACCCCACTTGCTGGAATCACTCCATATTTTAAAATGACTTTTTAGATATTTTTCCTGATAGAATATGAATAATGCGCCAATTTCAGTAATAATTCCGACATACAACCGAAAAGAACTTTTGCCAAGAGCCATTGCGTCAGTGCTTGGGCAAACCTTATGTTGTGCTGAGATTATTATTGTTGATGATGGGTCCACTGATGGAACTCAAGAGAGTCTTTCCTGTTTTTTACAGCAGCACAAAGAGATACGATATGTTTTTCAGGAAAATCAAGGGGCCGCAGTGGCAAGAAACTGTGGTATTGCGATGGCTCGTTTTCCTTTTCTCGCCTTTGTTGATTCTGATGATCACTGGCATCGTGAAAAGATTGCCAAACAATACCGAGCCATGCTGGAGCATCCTGAATTTCTCATCAGCCATACCAAAGAGCGCTGGTTGCGTCGGGGAAAGCATCTCAATCAAAAGGCTAAACATATTCCCCGTCATGGAGATATCTTTAGCCATTGTCTCAAGCTTTGTGCTGTGGGGATGTCCACGGTCATGGCCAGAGCGGAGCTTTTTCAGTACTGTGGTAATTTTGACAGCCAATTTCTCTGTTGCGAGGATTATGATTTCTGGCTCAGGGTGAGCTCCCGGTATCCTTTTCTTCTCGTCGATGCTCCATTGACCATCAAAGAAGGGGGGCGAGATGACCAGCTTTCCCAGCAATTCAGAGTTGGTATGGATAAATTGCGGATCACTGCCATCGAAAAACTCCTGACAAGCGGTCAGCTGAGCTCCGAGCAACAGATCCTGGCGACCAAAGAGCTGCAGAAAAAAGCCAAGATATATGGCCAGGGCTGTCTGCGCCATGGCAGGCCCGAAGAGGCCCGGCGCTATCTTGAAATCGCTGCAGATGTGTTGCAAAAAGATGATCCGGTATAGGGCAGGGCTGAGAAGACTGAGGGAAAACATTTCCTTGTTCTTTGTAAATTCCGCCGTATATTGTGAAAAGAGGCACGATGATCCGAGAGATTGCCGTGAGGGGCGTCTTATAACTTCAAAGAGCTTTAACGATATCTGGAGATAACATATGATAAACAAAGCAATTATTATCGGAAATCTTGGAGCAGATCCTGAGATCCGGGCCACCCAGAACGGAACCCAGGTGGCAACTTTTAATGTGGCAACCACCGAACGATGGCGTGGCCAGGATGGACAGCTGCAGGAGAGCACGGAATGGCATCGTGTTGTCGCCTGGGCCAGACTTGCCGAGATTTGTGGCCAGTATCTGCAAAAAGGCTCTAAGGTCTATGTCGAAGGCCGCTTGCAGACCCGCAAATGGCAGGGGCAGGATGGGCAGGATCGCTATACCACCGAAATTATCGCCCGTGAAATGAAGATGCTCTCTCCCAAAGGTGAGGCTGGTCAAGGAGGTGGTTATGGTGGTTCCGGTGGCTATGGCGGTGGTTCCGGTGGCTATGGCGGCGGTTCCGGCGGTTATGGCGGCACTCAAGGGGGCGGCACAAATGAGCCTCCACCATTTGAGTTCTCCAATTCAAGTACTGGAGATGATGTTCCTTTCTAGGTTGTCTCAAGATGTATGACTTGAGGGTATTTTGAAAGCAAGATTTTTAAATTTGTTCAAAATACCCTTGAGGTCTCTTTTGCTCTTGCGAGGCGGTGCCCCAAGAATCCTGTGATTTTGTTCTTGTCGTCGTTTTTCTCAAGCGGTGTTCTTTGTCTGTTGCCATTTCCTTTCGACACTCTATTTCCTCAGCGCTTTCCTTTCGTTACCTCAGCTGCTCCCTTGACTCAAAAAGAAGAAGACCTATTGTTGTTGGGTGATCAGAAAACGGTGTTCTATTGTGTTGCAATGATCTTGCGATATTTTGCGATGCGGCAGAGCGTCACGTTATTTTTTCGATGGATAGTAGAGATGCCATGAGTATGGATTATTACGAGACATTAGGGCTCAGTAAAGGGGCCTCAGAAAGTGAGATAAAAAAGGCGTATCGAAAACTTGCCTTAAAATATCACCCCGATAAAAACAAGGGGGATAAGGCTGCTGAAGAGAAATTTAAAAAGATCAGTGAGGCCTATGCGGTCCTCTCCGATCCTGAGAAAAAGAACCAGTATGATACCTATGGTTCCACGGGATTTCATCAGCGCTATTCCCAAGAGGACATCTTTAGAAATTTTGACCTCAACGATATCCTGCAGCAGTTTGGCTTTGGTGGTATGGGCGGTGGCCGGCAGGGTGGGCGTACCTTTGTGAATAAAATGGGGGGCGGTGGAGGCTTTAATTCCTTTTTTCAAGGCAACGTCGGAGGCGGTGGTTGCGGTGGTGGCTGTAATCAGCCTGAAAAGGGCCAGGACATGACCTATCAGGTCAACATCACCCTTGATGATGTACTCCATGGAGCTGACCGGAATATTTCACTTCGTAAAAATGGCCAGACCCAGCAGGTATCGGTGAAAATCCCCCAAGGTATTGAGGCCGGGAAACGTCTTCGTCTTAAAGGAAAAGGCGGCGAATCTCGTAATGGTGGCCCTCCCGGAGATCTCTATCTTAAAATTGCGATCGAAGAGCATCCCTTGTTTGAAAGAGATGGTGATGACCTCATTGTCAAAAAAACGGTGCGATTCAGTGAGGCCTGTCTCGGGGCCAAAGTAGAAGTTGAAACTCTTGAAGGCAAGACTTTTGCGGTGAGTATTCCTGCAGGATCGGCCTGTGGTTCGCGGCTTCGTATTCGAGGTCATGGCCTTCCCATGGGGCCACTTGGGGAGCGTGGTGATTTATACGTGAGGCTCTCAGTCCTTGTCCCTGAACAGCTCAGCGATGAACAACGCCAGTTCGTTGAACAATTGCAAGAAATCGGGCTGTAACTTCTTACCTTCCAAGCGGGAAGATGAGAGCCGTATTATCCTCCCGCTTATTTTTCTGTTAGGTATATGCAACTACAACAATGATAGATCCAATATTCAATGAAGTATGGACATTAATACATTGTACTTTTTTAAAAATTGAGATTGGAAATCAGATCAAAAATGGTTCAATTGTGTTCAAGAGCAGAGAATCATTGGCTATTTTAATTGAAACTGAGAAAATTTTAATTGAAAAGATTGTAATGATTGCTTGTAGGTTAGATGATGATTCAAAAAACAATTGGTCATTTAGATATGCACAAAAAAACATTAATAGCACGGTAAAAGATCAAAACCGAATTAAACAAATTATCAAAGAAATTAAATCTTACAGAAACTGCATTAAGAATTTAAAAACAATAAGAAATAAATTTATTGCTCACAAGTTCGTAGGTGAAGATGAACCACCGACATTCAACCCTTTCCCAATTTGTAAAAAAGCTATTGAGATTACAGATTTAATAAATGGCCATAAGATGAATTTTACAGTTACATATGGTAGATATGAAAAACACGACCTAAGGAAATTCATATATGAAAATATAGGCTAACCAGTCTTTTGAGTCAGACTTGCTGAAGCTCGCCGTTTATCTCTCTGTTATGTGTGAAAAATCAAGGGAAATAATAAAACGATGTCAACTCAAGTAAATTTTACTCAATTTATTGAAAATGTATACAAATGTGATTGCAAGGATTGTATTCTTCATGGCTATCTAAACAAGTCAATAAAGCCTATACAACTTCCTCATTCTAACCCTAAAGATGTTAGAGTTGTAATCATTACAGAGCAACCAAAAATTTTAAAAAATCAACCAGTAACTAATGAAAATTTTTCACAATATATAAGAAAAAGTTCAACTTTTGATGGGTTAGAAAAAATTCTTGGTCAAGAATTTCTTAATTCAATAAAAAACAGAACGGGTCCTTTTTACTGGACACATCATACAAAATGCCCTAATATAAAAAGATTACCGCAAAATAAATGTGCTAATAAATATTTAAAAACTGAACTTGCCCAATTTTGCAATTTAAAATTAGTTGTTTCATTTGGAAGTAAATCTTTTAATTATATTAGTCAGCATATCATTCAAGATAAAAATCAACCAAAACTTCTTGACTATTTTTATGAATTATTGGTCACACACATCAAAAGTAACCACGTAGATAAATATTCATTCGAAATTAACGACAAAAATATTTCTTACCTATCATTGCCCCATCCATCACCAGCTAATCCATTAAAAGAGCTTAACATAAAAATAAAGTCATCAATAACTGCAAGTATTAATAATGCTATAAAAAGTACATAACACGTAGAACACCCAAGGCTGTCAAAAGAAAATAACTCGACAGAAGCGGTATTTTATCACTTAGCAGCCATAGAAAGCTGCATGGTCTTTGTCTACGTTTTGATTTTTATTTTTCCCACCGTGGATAGTTCTCATTTTAAGGGCCATACCCGAGGATAAAGGGAATCTTTTTCTTGGCACAAAATCGGCCCAGCACCAGATGAACATACATTCGGCTCTGACAATGATATTGTTTCAGGAGTTTTTTATTGCCTTGAAAAA
>PDWI01011908.1_pt1 | contig 10250 bp, 9 predicted proteins | sample 1430891 | NCBI WGS metagenome assembly PDWI01 (sample SAMN01162508, study PRJNA174530) | Oral metagenome, whole genome shotgun sequencing project. | biome: Marine environment; feature: Marine mammal; material: Swab sample of the gingival sulcus; isolation source: swab sample of gingival sulcus... | reverse complement strand
GTCATAAAATTTTAGAATCATGAAAAAATTTTTATTAGTAGTAGCAGTGGTAGCACTGTGTGGCGTTTTTCAAAATGCAAAAGCACAATTTAGTGCAGGTGTTGGGTTAGCTTATGCAACCGAAATTAATAACTTGGGTATTAGTGCTCAGGCGGCTTACGATTTTACCGAAGAGTGGGCAGCAACAGGTTCTTTCACCTATTTCTTAAAAAAGGATGGCGTAACTAATACAGCTATTGATTTAAATGCCAATTATATATTTACCGAAATTGAAAATGTTGGTAAATTATATGGTCTTGCAGGTCTTAATCATTTGACTGCTTCATTTGAAGGTCATTCTGCTTCTAATACAGGTGTTAATTTAGGAGCCGGTTTAAAAATGGAAATGTCCGATAAAATGTTTTTATGTCCGGAATTGAAATATTCTACAACAGGTTCTGGATATATTAGTTTGGGAGCTAAATTGATGTTTAAGTTCTAATAACAGCATTAATCAATAATGGAATATTTGTATTCCAAATAATATTAAAAGCCTTGCAGTATTTTCTGTAAGGTTTTTTTTGAAAAGAGGAGTTGAGAAAATAGTCCATTTTTATTATCAATTAAAATCTTGTACTTTTGCACGCTGATTCTACTTGACAACCGCACAGCAAAAGAAAAAATGAGCGAATTAAAAGAAAAATATAAAGAAATATTCCGTAAAGGTACACAACTGCCTTTGGTTGAAGATTTTTATACGATACAGGGAGAGGGTTTTCATACCGGAAAGCCCGCTTACTTTATTCGTATAGGAGGTTGTGATGTCGGTTGTCGTTGGTGCGATAGTAAAATATCGTGGAATCCCGATAAACATCGGCTGATTGATGTGGAAGAGGTGGTCGCTAATGCGGTAAATTCTCCTGCAAAAGCGGTGGTGGTTACCGGAGGCGAACCTTCGTTATATAATCTGGAACCATTATGTACTGAATTAAAAAAACATAATGTTGAGAATTTCTTAGAAACTTCAGGCTCTAACGAAATAACCGGTGAATGGGATTGGATTTGTTTGTCGCCCAAGCGGAATATGTTACCTGTGGAGTCTTCTTTCCGAAAAGCAAACGAACTAAAAGTTATTATCTACAATTTAGACACCGATTTTAAATGGGCAGAAGAGCTGGCAGCCAAAGTAGGGGAGGATTGTCTGCTATTTTTACAATCAGAATGGAGTAAATATAAGCAGAATATCGATGCTATTGTAGAGTATGTAAAACAAAATCCAAAATGGAACGTATCGCTACAAGCTCATAAATTTATGCGGATACCATAAAAGCCCACAAGTTAAAAAGGACTTTTTAATTGGAAGACAAATGGTATTAAGCGTTGTTGCGTTCTGATAAAAGATTTAAGTTATCGAGAAGTTCTTTTAATTCGGAAAGAATCATTGCGGTAGCACCCCAAATTTTATGTCCTTTGGCTTTAAAGTAAGGAGCAGTAACAAAAAAACCGTTGGTGGTAAAACTAAATTCGTCAATATTAGAGTCGTGTAGCAATTGTTTTACGGGCATTTCAATAATATTTTCTACTTCCGAAGGGCTTGCATTGAATGGAGGAATAGTTTCTATATAAGCTAAAACAGGATATACCATAAAATTACTTACCGGAATATATAATTCTGTTAAATTCCCAATAATGGTAATATTTTTTGTTGTAATTCCCAATTCTTCTTGTGTTTCTCGTAGAGCAGTTGCTGTATAATCGGCATCGGTAGGTTCGCATTTGCCCCCCGGAAAACTAATTTGCCCGCTATGTTTTCCTTTTCCCGATGTTCGTTGAATAAAAGGAATATAAAGTTCGTTGTTTTTTGAGTATAACAATACAAGAACACTGCTATCTATCGCCTCTTTAGGATTATGATTTTTTGTTGTATGATTGCGGTTTGTGGGTGACATCTTTTGTTGTGCCGCTAAGCCCGGTAAATTACCGTTTACCAAGTCTTTTAAATTCTCGATTAATATTGCTGAATTAGTGTTTTTCATCTGTTTGTTTTTTATGTTTTAGGTGCTGGCTTTTGGGTATTATCCATTGGCTTGATTTAACCGCAAAGAACACAAAAGAATTTGCAAAGGATTTTTTCCGTCTTCGGGCTTCTGTTTAATTATCACATTGTCTAATTGTCACATTATCCAATTGTCAAATTAATCAACGCCTTCCCTAAACGTATGTGTAAATTTTCGATGATACAATTTCGATTTTCCCGAACGATTATCAATGGCTTTTCCTACCACAATCAGCGTTGTCATTTTTAGATTATTTTCTGCTACAGTTTTAGCCAAGTCGATTAATCGGCATCGATATATTTTTTCTTCTTTCCACGTTAATTTGTAACAGATAGCCACCGGCGTATCTTCGGGATAGTGTTCCAACAGCTGTTTTTCAATTTTATCGGCAATGGCAGCACTTAAATAAATACACATGGTACTTTGCGTTTTCGCCAATTTTTGCAACTGTTCGCGTTCGGGCATCGGGGTTCGTCCTTCGCCGCGAGTTAAAATAATGGTTTGTACCTCTTCGGGAATGGTAAACTGCGATTTCAGAGCCGCTGCTGCCGCTTGAAACGATGATATTCCGGGCGTGATATGATAATTCCAACCCAGCTTGTCCATTTCGGTCATTTGCTCTTGAATGGCACCGTAAATACAGGGGTCGCCCGTGTGCAAACGCACGATAAACAGACCACGTTCGTAATAAGGCTGCATACTTGCTATTTGGGTTGGCAAATCCATTTCAGCCGAGTTTTCTACCACACAACCCGACTTGGCGTATGTTGTAAGTTCTTTAGGAACTAAACTGCCGGCATATAAAATATAATCGGCAGTTTGCAACATTCGTTTGCCGCGAACCGAAACCAATTCGGGGTCGCCGGGTCCTGCTCCTAAAAATTCTACCAAACCTTTTCGCTCGTAATTTTTAGCTATGGCAATGGCATAGGTGAAGAATTTTTCACCCGATTTTCCTTTGGTTTTTTCGCACAATAACTCGTTGCCTGAAAGGTGCATTGCTGCCGCTTCCGCTACACTTCTGCTTCCGGTTTCCTGTTTTACTTTGTCAGAAGGGTTGGGTATTTTATAATTCGCCAACACTTCGCTATCGAAAGCGTGCATCGGCACTTGCCATTGGGCAGCTAAATCGATAATTGCCTGTTCATCTTTTTTGATATCAACAGTGCCTATTGCTGCAACCGATAGCGGAGAAATGCGGTGCGATTTTAAGGCTTCTTCCAACAATGGGATAAACGGTTGCGTAGGTAAATTTCGCTGACATCCAATGCCCACATGAATTGCTTTGGGGCGGTAATAAACTGCTTTTCTGTCAAAATCGTAAATGTAAGGCGTTACAGCAATAATTACATCGAAAAGGTCAATGTTAATGGCTTTTGCATCGAAAAACACCTGCACATGATTTGGGCATTCAGTTTCTAAAAACAGCGTGCCTTTATCCCGAATATCTAAAAGAAGAGCGGTGGGTTTGGCATTTACAAAATCAGCAATAATGTGATTTAAATGTCCGGTACATTCCATTTTCCAATCGAATTGTTTTGCCAGCAAATCTAAAGCCCAAAGGTTTGATGTATCGCTAACGGTGGTAACTACCGGAGTTGCTCCCAACGCAGAAGCAATGGTCTTTGCCAACTGATTAGCTCCGCCCACATGCCCTGAAACAACTGGCTGAACAAATTGTCCGTTGGCATCGATGTTGATAACCGCAGGGTCGGTTTTTTTGTTGTGGAGAAAAGGAGCTATTTCACGCACGCAAATGCCCAACGCTCCAATAAAAATAAGAGCTGTGTTTTCTTGCCAAAGCTGTTGGTAGTTTTTGGGCGAACGCACAAAGTTTGCTTCAAAGCCTTTTTTGATGATTTGTTTTGCTAAATCTTCTCCCTTTTGAGAATGTGTGATAATGGTAATCATTTTAATATTTTTTTGCGACTAGAATTGTAATGGGATTATGGCTATCCACTTTAATAACTTGTGGCTGTTCTAATAAATAATTGTTGTCTTCGCACCATGCTATAAATCGTGATTTGCTTTTTTCTGTTACCGAATTAAATGCCAAAACACCTTTATTTTGCAGATATTTATCTATGTCGGAAAGTACCTCTTCCATTTTTCCACCGTAACCGCCCACAAAAACGGCATCGGGCTGTTCAAAATCGGTTTTATCTACCAACATATAATCGTTAATATGAAGTGCAATACCGGGCGTTTGAAACTTTTCGCAGTTATGGGGAATCAGGGCTTCTGATTCCAATCGCTTTTCAAAAGCTGTTATTTTTAGATGCGGATAATGCAGTTTGGTTTCAATGGCAACACTTCCTGTGCAAGAGCCAACGTCCCAAAAAACGGAGCGATTATCCAAACGCATTAAAGCAATGGTTGCCAAACGAACCGCCATTTTGGTAATCATTTTTGGGCGACCGTCGAGCGGTTTAAAATCCAATTCTGAAATTCCTTTTCGAGGAATTTTATCATCGGTTTTCTCTAAAAAGAAACAGTTGGGGTGTTTAAAATCAAGTTTTAATGCCTCTTGTAACGTTAAGGTTTCCACTCTTTCCTGTTCGCCACCCATATGTTCGCCATAATACATTTTGTAGTTGCTATAATTGTATTTCAGCATGCGTTCGGCAATGGTTTTGGGCGTGTTTTTTCTGTCGGTTAAAATACCCATTCGTTCAACGCCTTGAATTAGTGCTTGGTCGAATTTATGCCACGGTCTGCCCGTAAGCGATATGGTTGGAAATTCGCCATAAGGAATCCCTACTTTATGAGCCAACATCTGTAAGGAGTTAAAATAGGGATATATTTTTATTTCGGTATCGGGAAATTCACGTTGCAAGGTAATGCCTATGCCAAAAAACAATGGGTCGCCCGAAGCAAACACCACAAAGGTATCGGGGCAATTGCGAATGGCATCGTACAGTTTGCTTAATGGTATGGTTATCGCCGTCCATTGATGATTTTCAGGTAAATATTTTTTTACCAGTTCGTAATGGCGTTTTCCGCCTGCAAAGTGTGTGGCTGCGTTAATCTGTTCTAATTGCTCTTTATTAAAACCTATATCCTTATCGGGAATTCCTATAATAATGATTTTCATTGTTGCTAATTTGTTAATTAGATAATGTGGCAATTTGACAATTAGTTAATGTGTTAATGTGCCAATTAAATAATTGCTAATTGTTCATTACTAATTGTTAATTGACTTAAACTCCTTTTCCGGGGTGCATTGCTTCGGCTTCAGCCCAGCTTAAAATAGAGTTGATAATGGTGGCAGCCACATTGCTTCCGCCTTTTCGTCCATTAACAAATATGGTTGGAATATGGGGACAGCCGTATTTCATTTGCCATTTACTCTCTTTTACATTTACAAAGCCAACGGGAGCGGCAACTACGCCGGCAGGATTGGCTTTTCCTTTTCTAATGAGATTAACCAGCTCGATTAATGCGGTTGGGGCGTTTCCAAAGGCATAAATGGCGTTGGGATATTCTTCTACTGCCAAACGAATACCTGCCTGCGTGCGGGTAATTTCCTCTTTTTCGGCTAATTCTTTTACTCTTTCATCGGTAAGATAGCATTTTATATTCAATCCCAGTTTTTGAGCAATAGCCTTGCGTATTCCCTGCGTAACCATCGATACATCGGTAATAATTGCCGGAGGATTATCGCTGTAAAGGGCTTTGTAAAGCGTTGGCACAGCATTATTGGTAATTTCAATATGATTATTCATATTAAAATCGGCTGTGGTATGAATACAATGACAAGCCACCCAAGTGTGAGCCAATGTTTGGTTCGAAGTATCGATATTTTCAAGAATTGTTTGGAAACTGCTATTCATAATCTGCCTTCCCAAATTATCTTTTGAAGTCTTTTTCTTTGTATAATAACCTCGTGGCGTAATCATTCGGTTGTTTACTGCATAGCTTTGGCTGTTGCCGATAATAATTACGGTAAACATATCTGCCATATCGGTATTTAATTCTTGCAGAGTAGTGGTAAATATGTTTTCATCGCTTCGTCCCACATTGCGGACAATACCTACCGGAGTTTCGGGGTTTCGTTCTTTTAAGAACAGTTCACGAAGACGCATTAGTTGCCAAAATCTGTCTTTGCTTAGCGGATTGTAAATGGCTGTAATGAAATCGCCCATTGCAGCTGCTTTTATCCTTTTTTCGATAACTTGCCAAGGCGTTAGCAAATCGGATAGCGAAATGGAACAGAAATCGTGTCCGAGCGGAGCACCCAGTTTAGCTCCTGCCGCAAACATTGCACTAATACCCGGAATTACATCTATTTCCACATCTGAATTGGTTTCTTTTTTCATTTCCCACAGCAGGGGAGCCATACCGTAAACACCCGAATCGCCGCTGCTGATTACCGCAACTTTTTTTCCGGTTAAAGCCTTGTCGAAAGCTTTCTTTGCTCGCTCTCTTTCTTTTTTCATTCCGGTACTTAACAGCTCTTTATCCGATAGCAGATTATCAATATATTTTAAATATGGGGTGTAACCAACAATAACATCGGCTTCTTCAATGGCTTTTAAGGCTTGGGGCGTGAGGTATTCTTTATCGCCGGGACCTATCCCTATGCTGTATATTTTCATTTGTTTGTTTTTTCAGCTTTTGGCTGTTAGCCTTTGGCTTAGTTTAATCGTAAAGTTTTTTCGTAATGTTTTCAAAAAGATTATTGTTAATTGAAAATATCTTCCGTCTTCGGTCTTTCGACCAAATAATTATGCCGCTGTGTGTCTATTAAAATTTTTAGTCATGGGCATGTTTTATTTTCTGTAAAGATATTACTTTTCTTAGATATATAGATGTGTTAGGTGGAGTATTTTAAGTATGGGGCTGATTTTAGATGGAATTGTTTATATGTAATTTTACGATTGGAGGAAGTCTTCCTCTTTGTTGCGTTTGGGTTATTATAGAAATGATAAATTCTACCAAAATAAAATTCAAGTACAACCTGAGCTATACTTGAATCTTATTTTGGTATCAACAAAAAAATATTGCTGTGTTATTTTATGTTGTTTTTTCGTTTCGTTCGTTTCGTTTTCCATCGAACATTTCATATTTCTGAAATTTACATTCTAAAGCACCATTAAACAATGTGATTTTTCTTGATGGGCGTAAACCAATACTATCGAAACATTCCTTTCCATAACTTAAAACCCACGCATTATAACCTGTAAAATAGTGTTTTAAACGTTCTCCAATCATGTTGTATAAACCTTCTAAATCGCGAGGTTTTAAACGTTCTCCGTAAGGAGGATTTGTAATTAAAACGCCTTTTTCGGCAGGAGGTATAAATTGTTGAAAAGGTATGGTTTGTAATTTTATTTTTCTTTTTAAACCGGCGTTTCTTATGTTGGCTTCGGCAATTGCTGTTGCTTTATCTGATATATCGGAACCAATAATTTCTCCGGTGAAATCTACTTCGGTTTCTTCGTTATAAACTTCGTCCCAAAGTTCTTCGTCGTAATCTTTCCACTTTTGGAAAGCAAACTCTTTACGGTACAATCCTGGAGGAATGTTGTAAGCAATTAATGCCGCTTCAATAAGAATGGTTCCTGAACCGCACATTGGGTCGATAAATACCGATTTTTTATCCCACCCCGAAAGTAGCACTAAGCCGGCAGCCAACACTTCGTTTAGCGGAGCAGCAGTTTCTTCTACTCGGTAGCCTCTTTTATGTAGCGATTCGCCTGAGCTATCTAACGAAACGGTGCAAGTGTTTTTATCGATATGAATGTTGATACGAAGCTTTGGTTTTGTCATTCTTACAGAGGGACGATCGCCTGTGGCATAAAAAAATTGATCGACAATGGCATCTTTTACTCGGTAAGTTACAAATTTAGAGTGTTTAAAATCTTCGGAGCTGATTGTACTATCAATGGCAAAAGTTTCTTTTACTCCTAAATATTCGCTCCAATCAATTTCTTGTATTCCTTTGTATAATTCATCGGTATTTGATGCCGTGAATTTGTAAATGGGTTTTAAAATTCGAGTTGCGGTGCGTAGGTGCATATTCGCTTTGTATAGAAGCGTTTTATCGCCCACAAAACTTACTGCTCGTTTTAAAACTTTTATCTCTTCTGCACCAAGTTGTTGTAACTCTTGCTCTAAAACCTCCTCTAAACCGTGAAAGGTTTTTGCTATTAATCTAAATTTTTCTGTTTTTGTTGCCATTGTTTATTTTTATCAGATAACGGAATCGAAAAATTATTTTTGAAGCCTATCTTATTTTAACCCTGCAAAATTAATGTATAATCCCCAATAATCAGCATTTTTAATGGAGTTTTTCGTTGGTTTTTTTAATCTTTTTGATTTTTCGTTATTGAGTTTGTTATACTAATTTCGATTTGATATGTTGATATTGATATTACCATAAAGAATGTAAAAGTATTACTCAATTTTCGCTTTCCGTTTTGCAACCGAATACATAAGAGAAAAGGAGCATATTATCAGAAGCATTTAAAATAGAAGCCCCCAAAGATTTTAAAATCTTTGGGGGCTGATACTATACGATTTAACTTAAAACGTATCGGGTATAAAAGCAGTGCCTTGCTTTGGCGTAGCCAAAGTTGTCAATTTACTCTAATGGGCAAATTGCAAGCATTGCTTTTTACACCATGTTATCTGCTGTTTTCATTTATTATTTTTAAATAAAAACTATTTTATCTTCAAGTATATAAATCAAATACTCTATTGCTTTTCTGTTTAAATCTAAACTTGAAATATCAATAAATATTTCTGAAAATTCATAATTACTTTTAAAAATTAATTTAAAAAAATCTGTTCCCAAAATTGCATTTTTACAAAGATTATAACCACTATTAACTTGATCATTTATTTCAATATATTCACAACTCATATCAAGTTCTTTATTTTGTGCATCATCTATAAATGACCTATTTAAAAGAACATAATTATTACATTCAAATTCATCATCAGTAAAAGCAACCTGAAAGTATCCAAACTCTTCATTTTTTTCAATAGACAAAAAATTTGCTTTAATTTCAAAAATTTTGTTCATATTCTCTTCTCTATTTAAATAGCAGAAAACAAACAACTATTTATCAATAACAGCTTTTTGTTTTAATAGCAATTCCATTTCTTGCTGTAACGCTTTGGCTTTTTTTCCGGCTGTTACGGCAAAATTTTCAGAGGTGTCGGCAAAAATAATTCCTCGCGATGAGTTTACCAATAGTCCACATGAGCTGTTCATTCCGTATTTAGCAACCTCTTGCAGACTTCCTCCTTGGGCTCCCACACCCGGAACTAAAAGAAAATGGTTGGGAGCAATCTTACGAATATTTGCTAACATTTCAGCTTTACGAATGTCTTCTAACATTTCGGCTTTGGTAGCTCCTACCACATACATCATATTTTCTTGCGTTCCCCATTCTTTCGATTTTTCTAACACTTTTTCAAATAGCTTCTGATTGTTTTGTTCAAAAAACTGAAAATCGAAAGCTCCTTTATTCGATGTTAGTGCCAGTAAAATAACCCATTTGCCTTCGTAAGCTAAAAATGGAGTAACCGAATCTTCGCCCATATAAGGGGCTACGGTAATGGAATCGAAAGGCATATTCTCTAAAAAAGCCTCGGCATACATTTTTGAAGTATTGCCAATATCACCACGTTTTGCATCGGCAATTAAGAAAATATCGGGATAATTGGTTTTAATATAATTTACCGTTTTTTCTAATGTTTTCCAGCCTGCTGCTCCTCGGCACTCGTAAAAAGCTATGTTGGGTTTATAGGCTACGGTAAATTCTGCCGTTGCATCAACAATAGCTTTATTAAATTCAAATACCGGGTCATCGGTGTTTTGCAAATGGGCAGGAATTTTAGCTATATCGCTATCTAATCCCACACATAAAAAGCTCTTTTTTAGCTTTATTTGTTCAAATAGTTTTTTGTAGTTCATTTTATTAAAATTTTATTTTACCAGTTCCATTTCTTCAATTAAATAACCCGAATTGGCAAACTTATCGATTAGGAAAAGCACATAGCGAATATCCAATGTTACGTTACGACAAATGGCTGGGTCGTACATTAAATCAGACATTACGCCTTCCCAAGCACGGTCGAAATTTAATCCGATTAATTCGCCGTTGGCATTTAATACCGGACTTCCCGAATTTCCGCCCGTAGTGTGGTTGGTAGCCACAAAACATACCGGCATTTCGCCTTTTTCGTTGGCATATTGTCCGT
>PDWI01010654.1_pt1 | contig 10250 bp, 6 predicted proteins | sample 1430891 | NCBI WGS metagenome assembly PDWI01 (sample SAMN01162508, study PRJNA174530) | Oral metagenome, whole genome shotgun sequencing project. | biome: Marine environment; feature: Marine mammal; material: Swab sample of the gingival sulcus; isolation source: swab sample of gingival sulcus... | reverse complement strand
ATGAGGCAAACCCTGCTAAATATAAGTCTCTTTACTAATTAGAGAATTAAGTATAAATTTAAAAACGCCTAAAATTAATTTAGGCGTTTTTTTATATATTATAATTAAATAAGTTTAAGTATATCTCTACTTTTTAATAAGTTCTAACTTTTCAGCAAAATATTCACAGAAATCACGCATTGTTGCTGACATCTTCTCATCACCTGTAGCACGTTGAAAGGTATCAGCCATTGATAATAAAGTTTGATGAAAAAAGACTTTCATATCATCAATAGGCATATCTTTAGTCCATAAATCCATACGTAAGGTATCTTTTGTTTTATCATCCCAAACGGAAAGCATTATCGCCTTTGAACTTGCATTTTTAACCCCTCCATCTTCTGCATTCCAAATAATATCCTCTGGAACTCTATTTTCATCTAATTTTACTTTAAAATTAATATCAGATTCGTGTACTATTGCCATAATATGAGTTTTAAAATTTTAATGAATTGCAAAGATACGTTTTTTATTTAGTTTCACGCTCCGCTAATTTTTCTAATACTAAAATTAATACAAAACCTAAAAGTGCCAATATAATTGCATATAATAATTGAGGATCAGCATTATAAATCTCTTGATAGGTAAAAGGAGAAACTGACCTATCATTAAAAGGAACTTTCTCACCATGTGAATTTGTTGTGTAAGTTAGCACCTCTTTCCAAGGCCATATTTTATTAAGAGAACCAACTATAAAACCTGTTAAAACCGTAAGTGTTTGATTTTTATAATTATTAAACAAATACTTTAAAAGTTTTGAAAAAGATAATAGACCTATAACCGCCCCTACTCCAACAGGTAAAATCGTTTTAAAATCAAACGTTTTAATTGCTTCAATAATTGGTTTATAAGCCCCTAACAACACTAAAATAAAGGAACCTGAAATACCCGGTAATATCATTGCACATATGGCTAATGCCCCCGAAATAAACAAAAACAAAGGGGTTATATTAGTTGATACTAACGGTGGTAAAATAGTAATTTGATACGCACCTAACGTACCTATAAGTATTAAAACTATTGATAAAATATTCCATTTAGTAATTTGCTTAGCAATATAAACAATACTTGCCAATACTAAACCGAAGAAAAAAGACCATAACAAAATAGGTTGATGAATCAATAACCAAGATATTAACTTAGCTAGTGACACAACACTAATGGCAATTCCTAATAATAATGAAGCTAAAAAATTACCATTAAGTTGCTTCCATACTTGTTTAAAACCTTTGTTTTTTAAAGTTTTAAGTAGACTTAGGTTTATATTACTAATACTATTTAACAATTCTTCATAAATACCAGAAATAAAAGCAATAGTTCCTCCTGAAACCCCTGGAACTACATCGGCCATTCCCATTGCTATACCTTTTAAAGTGATTATTAAATAATCATATTTTGTTCTTTTATGATTTTCCATCTGCTATTTTACTTTTTTATTAACCTTATTATAGAGTAAAATCATACTTTATTATTGCCTTAGTTTTAATTTTAAAGTATCAAATTCTTAAAATAATAATTTTTCCTTCGTTTTTCCTTCGTTCTTTCTCTAATGTTCTTTCAAGTATTTTATACGTGATAAGCAATTATAAATATTTTAATCGTTTTATTGAAAATACTAAATGTGTGATTTTATCCTAGTTCTTATTTTTTTTACTTTTTTTCAGTCCTATTTTTCTTAATAGTTGTGAGAAATTATCAAATCCTACTTGATAAGAAAACCCTGTTCCTTGTGTATACCCCTGTTCTTCAAGAGAATACTGAATATCATTAGGCTTATTAAATATATTCCAGCGTAATGAACCTGATTTATTTAATAAGACTTCTAGCCTTGCCTCACCAACAACTGTTGATTGAATATTTGACGCCCCTACTGGAACTCCTAGTTTTCCATTAAATAACACTCTATCAGATATTTGTCCCTGAATAGAGAAATCAAATTGATCATCATATTTCAAATCTTCAACCTTAGTTTTATCTCCTTGTGTATAGCCTACATTTAACTTCAACTTACTATCTTCAGAATTGATAAAATCTGAAAACACATTTGACAAGACATCTGATGCTGTGCTTGTTACAATATTTGAAGAGATTCCTTTAACTTCATTATTATAGAATGTATTACCTAATAACAATGATGCAAAGTTTAACATTTTACTGTTTTTATCATTTTCAAAACGAAATTCTAACTCGGAACTTACGGAAGAATCAGCATTAGGTATCTTAATATCAAACTCTTGCTTTGAATCAAAAAGTTCACCAGTTATACGTGTATATAAATTTACAGGTATTTTACGATACGAAACTATATCATCTAATAACTTTGAAGGGTTAGCACGAGCCTTATAAATGGCAACAATATCAAGTTCGGCCTTAAAAGGATCTCCATTCCATGATATTGTACCTCCTTTTTGCACTTCAAATTTCTTAGGAATTCCAGCATATCTAAAATTATAAATACCATTATCAATTAGTAAATCTCCAAACATTTTAAAACCTCCATTAGTATTTATTTGAATTGACAAGTTACCATTCCCTCTACCTTTCAAATCACTTTTATTTACCTTATCAATTACAACTTCTGCAACGGCTTGTTTAGTAATTTCAAGATTCATTAATAAATTTAGCCCACTAAAACTTTGGAATTTCTTAGCCTTAGTAACCTCTTTTTGATTAGGTTTCTTAAACTTAATTAAATCGTAATTATCAACCATTGTAACATCGCTAAGAGGAATTACGAATTTCGTATTTTGCTCTGTTTTTCCATCTACCTTAATCAAAAGATTTTTGACATCACCTTTAATTTTTGCACCTCCATTTAAAAATGCCGTGCCATAATAAGCTTCTTTATCAGATTCTTTAGTATCTAAAACTAAAAGATTATTTGAATTAATAGCTAAATCTAGATGCCAATCTGAAAAATCCTTATGGTAAATCTCACCCAATAATGTTCCTTTGGTTTTGTGTTTAGTATCTTTTAAAATCGTATTGTCAAATATAAAAGATTGATTTTTTAAATATACCTTACTATTTTCAGCGATATCAAAATCTATATTCAAATAAGGGAATGACAGTCCTGTTTTTTCAAAGTTCAACTGCCCTTTGAAATCAGGATTTGTAAGCCTACCCTTAGCCAGAAACTCTCCTGACACCAAACCTCTAATATTTGAAATGACATCGTTTCCTAACTTAGTAAAGCCATCTAATTCATACTTATTGAATTTAAAAAGCATATCTAAATATGGGCTTTTTTTAGATAAATCAATCGTACCTAAAGCCTTAATATTATCGTATTCATAATCTCTAACAGATAAATCAACCTTGTATTTTTTTAAAGAATTAAGATTAGTTATATTTGCTAATAAAGTTCCTTGAGAAATATTATTAATCATAAAATCAGTTACTTTAATACCTCCTTTCAAATCAGTATCTGAATAATTAAGGTCGGCATTTAAAATACCATCTAATTTAAAATTACTCTCCTTAGGGAAAATATTTAATAAATTAATATCTTTCAATTTGATATTTCCTTGTTGAATGCTATCATTAAAAACGCCTTCAAATTTGACTTTCTGATTATTTGAAGTTAATAAAAAAGGATAAATTTCTATTGCATTAGTCTTAGAATTATAGGCTATTTTATTGTTATCATCTTTATTAGGGTTAATCAGCCAATCTTTCCCATTTATATTAAAAATAGAGTTTTGTATTCCTAAAATAGATTTTTTTTCTGAATTAAATGTATAGAAAAAATCTAAAGTATAGTCCTCAGTTTCTTTTTTACCTCCTTTAAATACCGATTTAAAATACAAGGTATCAGACTTAATTCTATTTAATAAATTTAACTTACTTATTTGATAATATTTATGTTTTACTTTCTGTGCTTCTAAGTATGAACTATATAAAATATTCTTATTATCTATACGAAATTCAAGTGAATCAATTTCTATATCATAAGCCTTAATTTTTGGAGTATCTGCAACAATCTTAACCGAATTATTAATTGCGTTTATTTTACCTTTAATTTTAGCATTTTTTTCAATGGTAATTTCGGTAAAAAAGATGTCTACGATTTGATTATAAATTTTAAAATCAAAATCTATATATTGATTATCAAGAACTTTTTCTGGTTCATAATTGGTATAAGTGCTCCATAAAGCATTTTTTGTAATAGGTAGCAACTCTTTAAATAAAAACTTTCCTTTTAATTTTCCTTGAATTATTTCTTCAGAATTAATATTAATTGTACGAATGCTATCCTTTACTTCTGAAAATATTTCAAATTTATCAAAGTCATATTCTTTTTTATGGTTCTTATATTTAAAATTCTCAAATACAGTCTCTCCAATTATATCATCTATTGAATTTCCCTTAGCATTAATACATATCTTACCTTGAATTTCTGAAATACTATCCCTCTTAAATAAATTTGTATCTCGTAAATTAAATTTTTTAATATCTGCACTAAAATCAAAATTATTAACCTTTGAAGATAAATCTGCTAAACCATCAAAAGTCATTTTTAGATTATCATCATTAAACTTTAATAAGCCATCAAATTTATGCTCAGCAACCTTACCATTGATATCTATATTTTTATATGGATAATCTTTAAACGTAAATTTCTTTATTTTACCTTTTAGATTAGAATTTAAACTTCTTAATACAAAGCCCTTACCATTAATAAATGTTTTTAAACTGACTTTATTAATAGATTTCTCTTTAATAAATTCTCCCAAATTAAAATTTAATAACGAGATATCTCCATAATATGAAACTCTATCAACATCCGAATAGTTATTGAAATGTAAACTAGAACTAACATCTCCTATCTCAGTTTTAATATTTAACTTTGCATCCATTTCTTTAGGAGTCAAATCAATAAAACCAGACAATGACAAATACCCTAACTTTTCAAAATTTGATTTATATGTTTTTGTAACTATATTCGGTAATAAATCATTTAATAAATTATAACTGACACTTAATTCATCAAATCCACCTTCAAATCTAAAACCTTTTTCTAAAGAAAAAGAATTTATAAATTTTGTATCACCTTGAAATTTTAAACCATTCTTAGAAACAATTTTAAAACTTTTAATTTTCAACTCATTAAGTGTTCCTGAAATTTTACCAGAAAAATTAAATTTATCACTTCCTGAAAAATCAGAATAAAAGTTTTTTAAATCTATAGCAGATATCATACTTTTAGTAATATTAGCATTCAAACTAACCTTATTTAGAAATGATGAAAAACTTTTATTTCTGTTTGAAAATAATAAATCTCCTTGAATCTTAGACCTGTGAACTGTAGTTAAAATAGTATTTTTAAATTCTAATTTTGAATCTGTATAAGTGAAATTTGTAGTTAAATTCTTAATATCAAGCCCTAATTTATCTTTGAAATAGACCCCACGAGTTTTCATATAAACCTTAGACCCTACAAGTGAAAAATCTTGTATTAACCCTCCACCATCTTTAATTGAATACTTCAAAGAATCTCTATCATTAAGATTAATATATTTGTAAGTTAAATGATCAAAATCAATATTTTTCGCTGTTAATCTAAACGGATTTAAAGTATCCGAAGGCTTGCCATTATCAAATTTCTTAATAAAGATAGACATATTATCATCATCTTCCCCCTTATATACTTTCATATATATCTTGGCTTCATACAATGAAACATCTCCTAGTTTGAGTTTATTATTTAATATTTTTTTTACATTAAGTAGTGAGGTTGATAATTTATTTACATAAATTATAGTATCCTTATGATGATCTAAAATACATACATTTTTTAAAGTTGCTGAACTCAAAAAAGATAAATCTACTTTTTCAACTTGAATATTAGTTTTAAAATTAGAATTCAAATAAGACACTACCGATTTTGCAAGTTTTGTTTGAACATAAGGTATAGAAAATAATACGACAAAGCATAGTAATATAACTATAACCACTTTAAAAATTCGCCATACTATTTTTCTAATTCTCATAAAATGATAAAATAAACTTAGAGACAAAAATACAATTAATTTAAGTGAATTTTACAATATTTCAATAATAAAACGTTAATTTTTTCATTTCACTAAAAAATAATTCTAATAATATTTGTTCGTTTTTCCTTCGTTGTTTTTATAAGATGTATTATGAATATATTCACAATAAAAAAATCCCAAAAAAATATTTTTTTTGGGATTTTAGAGTGTTTATGGTTATTTATTAGAATCCTAATTTAGATTTAACTGCACCATAAAGATTTTCACCTTTATCATATACGATTAATACTTTTGTATCAAATACATAAATTATTCCTTTTTCATTAGCAACATCTTGAATTGCTTTCTTAACTTTTTCAATTAAAGGTAATAATTTTTCTTGTTGTTTTTGTTGTAATGCTACACCAGCCATTTGTTTTGCTCTTTGAATTCTTGTTCCGAACTCTTGCATTTCGGCAAGTCTTTTCTTATTAGTTTCTTCAGTTTGTGTAGTAGATTCTTTTTCATATTTGATCATTTTAGCTTGATACTCTTTCATCATCTTATCAATATCTGCTTGATGAGTTTTTGCTAAACGTTCAATTTCTTTTTCAATTTGTTTTGCTTCAGGCATTTCTGATAATAATTTATCAGTGTCAATGTAAGCTGTTTTTTGAGCGTTAGCAATCATTCCGAATGCTAAAAACGCCACTAATACTAATGATTTTAAATGTTTCATGTGTCTATCTTTATTTTAATTATTATTTTTTATTCTTTCTTTTTTCTCTTAATTCTTCTCTTCTTTTTAATATCTCTTCTCTTTTTTCTTTTTGTTTACGTATTTTTTCTTCTCTTGCTTTTTTACGTTCTAATCTTTTCTGTTCTCTATTTAATAATGCATCTTTCTGTTCATCTGAAAGGGCTTCTTTATCTAACAAGTCTTCTCTTTCGGCAACTTTGTTCGCCTTATCTTTTTTACGTTGATCAATATTAATAAGTTTCACCACGATATCACTAATATCATGCTTTTTATTAGCATATAACATTATTAAATCACTTGATTTATCAAAAACAAAATCAAGTTTCTTACGAGTAGCTACAATTTGTACTAAATTATATACTTGATCTTGTATAGGTTGCACTAATGAACGTCTTAAACTGTATAGTTTACCATTAGTTCCAAAATAAGAGTCTTTCAATCTTCTAAAAGCTTCTTCCTTTACTTGAATATCCTCTTCACGCTCTGAAATTAATTCTTTAGTTAAAATTGCTTTTTCATTAGCTAAATCGGTCTTCATAGTTTCAATTTCATTTTGTTCTTTTTCAAGAATTACTTGCCACTTACCAACCTTAGTATCCAAGGTATTTTGAGCTTGTAAATATGCAGGAATATTTTTTAATATATATTCCATATCTATATAACCTATTCTATGTGACTTTTGTGCTGTTACATTAGTAACAAGCACCATAACCAACAATAATATTACTTTTTTCATAACTTTTTTAAATTATATGTTCTAAAATCGTGCCAAAAATAAATATACTATATTTAAAACTGTCTTCCAATAACAAAATGTGTTTGCCAACCAGATTTTGTAGGATTTAATGATTTATCTCCTGGTAATGAATCAAAACCGTGAGCAAAATCAATCCCTAACATACCAAATGCAGGCATAAACACTCTAATTCCTAAACCTGCAGAGCGTTTTAAATTGAAAGGTGAATAATTCTCAAAATTATCATAAGAATTACCTGCTTCTAAAAATGCTAAAGTATAAATTGAAGCAGAAGGCTTATCTGTGATAGAATAACGTAATTCTAATTGAAATTTATTATACATTGCTCCTCCATCAACTTGGGACAAACTATTATTTTCATAACCTCTAACACCTATAACTTCACGACCATCAAGACCTCCTTGTGCCAAACCATCTCCTCCAACAAAATAGCGTTCAACTGGTGTCAAACCTAATTTATCATTATAAGTTCCTAAATAACCAACCTCAAAGTTAGACATTAAAACCAACTTTCTTGCTAATTCAGTATACCATTTTCCCTTTACTGCAAATTTATAATATTCTAACCATTTAAATTTATCTGCTAAATAATCTTGACGTAATGCTGGATCAGTAGGCTCTGTATAATCCTTATTCTGCACTAATGAGTAAGGAAAAGTAATTTTCCCTGAAACAGAAAACTGAGATCCATAAGTTGGAAATATTAAACTTGGTCCTGCTGAATTACGGCTAAACCCAATGTTATAAGCTAAGTTATTTAATGTTCCTTTATTCAAAACATCTAATGATGAACCTACACGATAACCATAATCATGTAAAGCTATACTTTGAAATGAAATACTATGAGATAACGTAAAATAATCATCTGGCCATTGTAAACGCTTACTTAAACCAACAGATGCCCCAATAATTGCTAAACTTCTATCCTTATCAACATCATAAGTTGAATAATCATAATAATATTGATTAGAATAATATACAGACATTGAAAATGCTTGAGGTTTACGACCTCCAAGCCAAGGCTCCATAAATGAGAAACTATAAGTATTATATGACCTACTGGCTTGGGCTCTTAATGATAAACGCTGACCATCTCCCATCGGTAAAGGTCTATAAGCTTTTCCATTAAAAATATTTCTAATAGAAAAATTATTAAATGATAAACCTAATGTTCCGATAAATGATCCTCCACCATAACCTCCTTGCAGTTCTATTTGACTTCCTCCTTTTTCTACAACATTAAAATCTATATCAACTGTTTTATCTTGATAATTTGGTTTTACATCAGGAACTATATTAGCATCAAAGAACCCTAACTGTCCTAATTCACGAATAGAACGAATAATTTCTTGACGACTAAACAATTCTCCGGGTTTCACACGTAATTCTCTAAAAATCACATGGTCATTTGTTTTCTCATTACCTGATATTGTTACTTTCTTAACTGTTGCAGGTTCATCCTCACGAATACGTATTTCAACAGTGATTGAATCATTTTTAACTTTGGTTTCCACAGGGTTCACTGATGAAAATAAATATCCATTATTATGATACAAATTCTGAATACACTGAGAATCAGGATTAGTAGGATCTCCAGAAATACGTTCTTTTAACACCTTACCGTTATAAACATCACCTTTATCAATTCTTAAAAATCTACTTAATTGCTCATCAGTATATTTTTTATTACCTACAAAAACAATATTACCAAAATGGTATTGTTTACCTTCCTCAACTTCAATTTCTAGATTAATTGTATTATCATCATTCCACGTTAAATTATCTGATAAAATACGAGCATCACGATAACCTAATTCACTATATTTTTCAAGTATTTTTTCTAAATCTGCTTTATAATCATCTTCAATATATTTTGAACGTTTCCAAAAACGACCGAAAAAACGTTCCTTAGTGTTACTCATCACACCACGAAGTTTAGAATCACTTAATTTCTCATTACCTTTAAAAGTAATATGCTTAATTTTAATACGTCTTCCTTTATCAATATGGATATTCAAATCAACAGAATTCGTTTGTGTTGTATCCTTACGAGTATTTAATGTAACTTTTGCTTTTAAAAAACCTTTATCTTGAAACTTTTTTGTTATATAATTACGTGAAGTCACAATTAAGTTATCGGTCAACATTGCTCCTTTAATTAGGTTAGCCTCTTTCTGTAAATCACGCCCTTTTGATGTTCCTACACCCGTAAATTTAACATGATTTATCTTAGGAAGTTCCACAACATTAAAACGTAAAAAGGCCTTATTACCATCTAACTTATCAAGATATACATCAATGTCACTAAATTGTTTACTTTCATAAAGTTTTTTAATAGCACTAGTCAATTTATCTCCAGGTAAACGAAGTGTCTGTCCATTAACCAACCCCGTATAAATACGAACGGTTTCTTCATTAAACTTTTGAAGTCCTGTAACTGTAATTCCACCCAAAACATACTCCTTTCCTTTTTCATACGAAAGGTTTGATTTAGGTGTTTGTGCTACTAAACTTGTTACTACAAAAATAAAAGTTATTAATATTATTTTTTTACTCATTATTATATATCTTAGTCAATTCTCAACTCTCAATTAATTATTTATTCCACAATGATTTGTTCACTTGTTTTTCCAAATCTTCGTTCTCTACTCTGATAATCCATCACAGCATCAAAAAGGTGTTCTTTTCTAAAGTCAGGCCATAACACTTCTGTAAAATA
>PDWI01013654.1_pt1 | contig 10253 bp, 6 predicted proteins | sample 1430891 | NCBI WGS metagenome assembly PDWI01 (sample SAMN01162508, study PRJNA174530) | Oral metagenome, whole genome shotgun sequencing project. | biome: Marine environment; feature: Marine mammal; material: Swab sample of the gingival sulcus; isolation source: swab sample of gingival sulcus... | reverse complement strand
CTCGCCCCCTACTACCTGGGCACCGATCAGCTCACGGTGTGGCAGGCCTGCGTGGTGGCTCTGATCGCGACCTGGCTGTCCACCTTCACCTTCGGCTCACTGGAGGATCCGCTGCGCCGGGCAGCAAGCCTCGCGGCGCGGCCGGTACGGGCGCTGGCCCTCGGTGTCACCATGGTGCTGGTGAGCAGCAGCACCGCCGCCGCGACCTTACTGGCCGTCCCGGATCCACGGGGTACCGGCAGCTACGGCATTGCCGAGTCGGCCGAGGACAAGCCGGTGCCGAGCACCGGCGACGGGGTGTCGTGCATGGTGGATCTGCTGGACACCACGCTTGCCCGGGAGCCGGAGGGGACTTGTGTGTTCGGCGCGGAGGACGGCGCGCGCACCGTCGTCGTCACCGGTGACTCGCACGCTTATCAGTGGATGCCGGCCCTGGAGAAGCTGGCGGTCGAACGGGGTTGGCGGCTGGTGAATCTCACCAAGTCTGGTTGCCCGCTGTACGACGTGCAGCTGGTGAACTCCAAGCTCAAGCGCGACTACACCGAGTGCTATGCCTGGCGAGCCAACGCGCTCAGCCGCATCAAGGCCGAGTCGCCTGACCTGGTGTTGACCAGCGCGGCTATCGGCTCGACTTCGCGAGACGCGACTCTGACTCCGCGCTGGGAGCGCGGCGTGCGCCGGACCGTCGAACAGCTGCGGGCCACCGGCGCGCAGGTGCTGGTCATGGGCGATACGCCGTACCCGCAGCAAGATGTGCCGACCTGCCTGGCCGACAACGTCGACAGCGCAGCCGCGTGCGTGGTCTCGGTGAACGTCGCGCGCAGCGACCCGGCCCGCAGAAAAGGCACGCTACAGGTGGCCGAGCAGGCGGGGGCAGCCACCGTGGAGCCGACATCGTGGTTCTGTGAGAAGACCAAATGCCCTGCCCTGGTCGGCAACACGGTGGTCTACAGCGACAACAGCCATGTCAGCGCGACGTACTCGGCGTTGCTTACCCCGCTGCTGGAAGGTGAGATCGACCGGGCACTGGGGTGACTATCGGGGCCAGCTGAACGTTGCCAGGGATCGCGCCGGTATCGCCTGGCGCACCTCACGGCCGTTGTGGCGGATCAGGATGCGCCGGGTGGTCCCGGCCGGGTTGAGCGCCAGCAGCACGATGCGGTCGTCCGGGGTGTGGAAGGCCACCGAGTCGACGCCGCTGCGCGCGCGAGCCGCGCTGCCCACCCGGACCGAGCCGCGCGGGATGAACCGGCCGGCGTGGGCCAGCAGGTGGTACTCGGCGATGTTCCACCACATCACCGCACTGGAGCCGTTGCGCAGCGCGCCGATGAGCATGTTGGTGGCGCCCCAGGCCAGATTGTCCGGGTACGAGGTTGCCCAGTCTCCGCCGGAGCACTCGGTGGTCCAGACACCTGCGGTCGCGGGTGGGATCTTGGCCTGGGCCGACACATCACCGTCGTAGCAGTGGAACGCCGCCCCGGCGTAGGCGCCACCCGCCTGGGAGACGATCCGCAACGCGGTGTCGGCGTCGGACCAGTTGTGGTCCAGGGCCAGCAGGTCCACCTCGTGCAGGCCGCGTGAGTCCAGTGCCTTCCGGGTGAGTATGCCCAGCCGGACCTGTTGGGCGGTGGTGGAAACCGGCCGCCGATCTGGCCAGGTACTCGGCGTAGACGCTCTCCCACCGCGACAACAGCTTTCCACCGTGCGTGCTGCCGCTGGATTTCATCCATGCCGGAGCACTCCACGGGGTCAGCATCACCTGCAGGTCGGGGTTGATGCGGGTTGCTTCGGCGAGCACCGGGAGCACATGAGTGAAGTCTCGCTGCATCGAGAAATTCCGCAACTGCGGATCCGTCGAGCCGGCGGGCAGGTCGTTGTAGGTGTAGTCGGCGAGGGCGAAGTCACTGGCCCCCAGCGGAACCCGCAACAACGAGATGCCTGCGCCCCGAGTGGGGTGGAACAGGTCCTCCAATACCTGAGCGCGAGCAGGCTTCGGCAGCGAGGACAGCAGCACCGCGGATGACTCGGTCAAGGCAGCTCCGACTCCGACGAATTCCTGGCCGCGCCGAGACATGTCGATACCCAGGTCACCGGCCCGCGGCCGGGTGCCGAAGGCCGACCGGGCCCTACGGGGCTTCAGGTTCCGCTGGCGGGTCAGTTGAGCCCGCTCGTCTCCTCTGGTCAGTGTCCACCGGATGACCGGGGCCGCGGCGGAAGACTTGCCGGCCCGGGCCGGCTGTTCGGCGGCCGGGCCGGAGCGTGACTGGATCGCGGGTTGCTGAGTCGTGCCGATGAGCGTACTGGCCAGCATCGCCGCGGCGACGAGGGTACGGACCGGGTGCAATCGGGCGAGCGGAGCGCGCAGGTACATCAGCAGCCTTCGACGTCGGGGAGGTGTTCCCCGTTTCGGCCGCTGCGCGTCTGCGCTGGACGCCGTTGATCCGTCCGGTCGTGCCCGGCGCGCCGCAGGTGACATATCGCGTTCTTACCGGATCATCTCGGCCATCAAGAAACGTGCACGGCGTGCATTCGAGGAGTGCCGTTCGGTGACGAAGAGGGTTGTCGCCCCGGCACTCTGGGTTGTGATTCGCCTCACGCCCTGCCGCCCGAATTGGCCCGATAACGCACGCTGAGACCGCTTTGTGACGTTCGGTTGCTACGGCCAGGTGACATTCATCCGGGTGGGGGCTCAAGATAGATGTGCGGGGAGACCGAATAGCGGTGAGGCCGAATGGATGAGAAACCCAGCCGGATTGCCGTGTCACTACGTCGAGAGGGTGCCTGGGCCCATGCGGATACGTCGAATTGTGCTGTTGACCGCCACTGCGGCGGTTGGTCTGTTCAGCCAGACCCTGGCACCGGTCACCGCGGCCGAAGAGGGGGTGGCCGCCGAGGTACACAGTGTTACCGTGTCGCTGACCGAACGCACCAGTAGCGACGCGGCGCCGGATTCCGGCCGGCAGGCGGACGGCGAGCAGGGCCGGGCGCACACCCATGAGAACGACATGGGCGAGCGGCCTGCCGGTGAGCAGACCGCCTTTCTGGCGTCCGAGCAGATCGACACCGACCAGTTCGCCATGGTGGGTGCCGTCCTTCCCGGCGACAATGTCAAGGCGAACAGCGTGCAGGTGCGAGCCAGGGCCCTTGACGGCAGCTGGGGGAAGTGGCAGACGCTGCCCGCCGATGACCAGGAGGGACCTGACAGCGACTCGGCGGAATACGCCGGGTCCGAGAAGCGGGCGACGGCACCGGTGTGGGTCGGCGATGCCGACGCGGTGCAGACCCGGGTGGTTACCGACGGTTCGGTCAGCGCTGCCCAGGTGCCTGCGGATGAGCAGCTGGAACTTGCGCTGGTGGATCCGGGCCGCTCGGCCAAGGACGGGACCGCTTCCGGTGAGCGGATGGGCGCGCACGGTGCTGCCCGGCCCGCGGTGATCCGCCGGTCCGACTGGGGTGCGGACGAGAGACTGACGTGTAGCGACAGGGCGGCGCACCCGCGCGCCTTCGCCGCCGTCGTGCATCACACCGCCGGGTCGAACGGCTACTCCTCCAAGGCTCAGGCGATGCGCCAGATCCGGGGCGACTACGCGTACCACACGAAAACCCGCGGCTGGTGCGACATCGGCTACAACTTCATCGTCGACAAGTGGGGCAACGTCTACGAGGGCCGGCGGGGCAGCATCACCAGCGCCCGCATCGGTGCACACGCGGCCGGGTTCAACAAAGGAACCGTGGGTATTGCCATCCTCGGCACCTACTCCAGGTCCACCCCACCCGCCAGGACTCAGGCGGCCGTGGCCAACGTCATTGCCTGGCGGTTGTCCAAGTACGGCGCACAACCGAACAGCAGGGTGAACTACGTCCCCGGCGCGGGCAGCGTGAAATTCCCGGCCGGCCGACAGGTGAACGTGCCCCGGGTGATGGGACACCGGGACGTCGGCTTGACCAGCTGTCCTGGGACGGCTGCCTACCGCACGCTGGGCGGTATCAGGGCGCGGGCGCAGTCCGCGGTGAATGCGGCCGCGATGACCAGGGCGGTGTACCGGGACACCCTGCGGCGAGAGGCGTCCGATGCGTCGGTGCGCTACTGGCAGGCCACCGCCATGACCTCGCGCAGCCGGCTGATCACCGGGATTTCCGCCCATGTCGACAGCCGTCGTCGGGTGGTGGACACCGCCTATCGACTGGTCCTGGGCCGCTCGGCGTCGCGCTCGGAGCAGGACCACTGGGGCGAGCAACTGCGAACCGGACGGGTCAACGACACCACACTGGTGGCCCGGCTGGCCGGCAGCGCGGAGTTCTACCGGCAGGCCGGCAGCACCCGCAGCGGGTTCGTGAAGCTGTTGTTCCGGCGGGTGCTGGAGCGCGAAGCCAGGGCGGGCGACGTGAAGACCTGGGGCGCGGCGACGGCCCGCCGTGGCCGGACGTCGGTCGCCGACATGGTTTACGGGTCGGTCGAGGGCGCGCACCGGCGTATCGACCGGGGCTACCGGGCCTACCTGGGGCGGGCCCCACATCCTGCCGCCAGGACCAGCCGGGCGGCCGCCGTACGTCGGTATGGGGACGAGGCGCTGCGCCGGTCGTTGATGAGTAGTTCTGAGTACGCCCGGCGGGCCAGGCAGCGCTATTGAACATATCGGTGGCACCACCACCCCAGGGGTCGTGTTCCTGTCGCGGCACCCAGAACCGCGTTGAGCCGACACGCTCCGACTCGCCGACCCGGCGGTGGGCTGTCACTATCGGCCCGGGCCGCTCCCGGCCGCACATCGTCCCTGAGGAGGAAGCCGCGATGCCACGATTCCGCTTCGATGAGCCCAGGTTCGGCAGCCGACCGCCCAGCACCGCCGGTGGGCGGCGCAGCGGATGGCGGAGGGCCTTGTCCTGGTTCGTCATGAGTTGGCTGGTCGTCGGTGCCGCCGCGGTGTCGGCCCCCGCCCGGGCGGCCGAGGCGACGCAGCCCGGCGGGGGCGCCGCCGGGCAGGCCGCGGCCACACCCGGAAAGGTCACTTTCTCCGGCCGCGGGTGGGGGCACGGGCGTGGGATGGGCCAGTACGGGGCGTTAGGCTACGCGGTCGACCACGGCTGGGATGCACCCCGGATTCTCAACCATTTCTATAGCGGTACCTCCGCCGCATCGGCCGGCAACCCGGTCATCGGTGTCGAACTGCTGCGCCTGACCGGCAAGCCGCTCATCGCCACCGGATCGGCCCTCGCACTGAACGGCAAGCGGATCAAGGATGCGGCGATCATGGTGACCCGGTCCGGGTCGGGGACCTTCTCGGTGCAGACCGGGCCGGGGTGCGCGGGGCCGTGGTCGGCGGCGGGTTCGGTGTCCTCCGGGGCGCTGATCACCTCCGCGGCCTACACCGCCAACCGGGGCAGCCACGTGCAGTTGTGCGAACCGGGCGGGACCCGTGGCTACCGGGGCCAACTGCGGGCGATCGATACCGGTAGCCAGCAGGCCAGCGTCAACGAGGTCCGGCTGGAGGACTACCTCAAGGGCGTGGTGCCCCGGGAGTCGCCGGCGTCGTGGGCGTCGCTGGGCGGCGGCAAAGGCATGCAAGCGCTGCGGGCCCAGGCGGTCGCGGCCCGCAGTTACGCCATCTCCTCGCCGCGATCCGGCTGGGCCACCACCTGCGACACCACCGCTTGCCAGGTCTACGGCGGGGAGTTCGTCCGGGGCGCGTCCGGGACCAGGAGCTTGGAAGACTCCCGCACCAACTCGGCTGTGGCCGCCACCGCGGGCGTGGTCCGCAAACACGCGAACGGCCGGGTGGCCCGCACCGAGTTCTCCTCATCCACCGGCGGACACACCGCAGGCGGGACGTTCCCGGCCGTACGTGACGATGGTGACGACATCAGGTCCAACCCGAATCGGTCCTGGAGCACCAGCCTGTCGTGGGCGGACGCGCAGTCGCGGCTGGGAGTGCCGGGGATGACCAAGCTGTCGGTGAGCCGTCGCAACGGCCTGGGAGCCGACGGTGGCCGGGTGCTGCAGGTGACGGCGGTCGACGCCCAGGGGCGCTCGAAGACCTTCACCGGCAAACAGGCCAAGTCGAAACTGCGCCTGAAGAGCGACTGGTTCAGTATCAAGACCACGGCGGCCTCGTCCATGACGGCAGCGCAGGCGCAGGCTTTGACCACGGGGGTCTACCGGGATTTCCTGGGCCGCGAGCCGACGCCGGACTGGATGGACAGGAGGGTCCGGCAGTTGCGTGATGGCTACCCCCAGGCCGCCTTCGTCAAGGAGGTCGCCTTCACCCAAGAGCGGCTCGAAGACCTGGTCTGGGAGGACTTTCCTGCGGCGATGGGCCGCGACCCCGACGGCCTCGAGGTGATCAAGTGGGCGCGGCGGATGCGCGAAACCGGTTCTCGCACCGCCGTGCGGGCCGAGATACTCGCTTCCGAGAAGGCGGTGGCCGGGTCGGGCGGCCAAGCCGAGTGGCTACACCGGGGCTACCGGTTGCTCCTCGGCCGGGACGCGACCGCGGCAGAACTGACCTTGTGGGGTGCGCGGGTGAACAGCACCGGGTACGAGTCGGTGGCCCCGGAGCTGGTCGCATCGCATCAGGCGGCGAACCGGCGCTTGCAGCAGTACTACCGGACGTTCCTCGGCCGCAACGGTGGAACACCAGCCGATTTGTCGAGGATGGCCCGTGACGGTGACTTCAGCATCCCGATCCGGCTGGCCGCCTCCCGGGAGTACTTCAACCGGGTCACCTGAGGCTCCCGGCCGGATCGCCGGCCTAAACCGCGCCACCAGCCTGCGCGCGCCACCACCCTGCGCATGTCACCACCCTGCGCATGTCACCAACCTGCGCACGCCACCAACCTGCGCAGGGGGGTGAGGGTCAGGACATCAAATCCCGGTACGTCCGCAGATGAACCCGGGCGCTACCCGCCCACGAGAACTGCCGGGCCCGTTGCCGCAACTGACTGGGCAGCAACGGTCTTCGCATGCTGGCCGCCCGCACCAGGGCATCCGCCCAGGCTTGCTCGTCATCCGGTGGCAGCAAAAGCACCCCGGAGTCTGCCTCGGCGAGGTCACCAACCACCTCGCGATGCGCCGCGATGTCACTGGCCAGCACCGGTGTGCCGGTGGCCATCGCCTCCAGCACGGGTAACCCGAATCCCTCGTACCTGGACGCGGAGCACGACGCGACGGCGCCGGCCACGACCGCCTGCAGCCGGGCATCCGGCAACCGGCCCAGCAACCGCACCCGGTCCGGGTCCGGTGGCCCGCCGGACCAGACCTCCCCCCAGCCGTGCGCGCCGGCGATCAGCAACGGTGGGAGGCCCGGGTCCGCCCTGCTGGCCTGGGCGTGCGCGCGGGCCAGCATCCGCAGGTTCTTCCGCGGCTCGAGCGTTCCCACCGCCACGAAGTAGCGCTGCGGCAACCCCAGGTCGCGGCGGGCGTCGTCCGCCCGTGCCGCATCGAACCAGTCGTCATCAACCCCGTTCGGCGCCACGACGATCCGCTCGGCCGGGACCCGCAGCTCGGCGGCGATCTCTTCGGCCATGGCATGGCTGACCGCGATCACCGCATCCGCCGCCCGGGCGGCCGCGGGCACCCTGGCCAGCACCTGCCGCATCTGCGGAGCTACCGTCTCGGGAAACCGCCGGAACGTGAGGTCGTGGACGGTGAGCACCCTGGGTACCCCAGCACGCGTGGGAGCCAGGATGTAGTTGGTGCCGTGGAACAACCCGACCGGGCCGGTGAGCCGGTCCACGGTCGGCCGCCCGGTCAACGACCACATCGGCAGCAACAGCCGCGCCGGAAGGTTGCGCGGCGCCACCCGGGCACCCGGCGGCAGTGCTACCGGGAACCGGGCCTGCCGGGACAGCGCCAGCCACACCTGGCCGGGAGCATCCTCGGATGCGGAGATGTGCTGAGTGAGCTCGTGGACGTAGCGACCGACTCCGGATCGCGGTTTGCGAAGCGGCGTGGCATCCAGCGCGATCGTCACCATGGTGGGGGTAGCGTATCCGTGTACATCACAACAATCCGACGGAGGATCCATGCCCCGCGCCCTGATCACTGGCATCACCGGCCAGGACGGCCTCTATCTCAGTGAGTTACTGCTGTCCAAGGGTTACGAGGTCTACGGTCTGATCCGCGGGCAGAACAATCCCAAGTTCTCGATGGTGCAGGAAACGGTTCCGGCTGTGCGGTTGCTCACCGGCGACCTGGCGGACCAATCCAGTCTGTTCCGTGCGCTGCGCATCGCGCAGCCCGACGAGGTCTACAACCTCGGCGCCATCAGCTTCGTGGCCTACTCGTGGGAGAACGCCACCGTCACCAGTGAGGTGACCGGGCTCGGCGTGCTGAATCTCCTGGAGGCGGTGCGGCTGTACACCGAGGACGACCCGGCCGCCGTGCGGTTCTACCAGGCTTCCAGCTCGGAGATGTTCGGAAAGGTGCAGGAGGTGCCGCAGACCGAGTCGACGCTGTTGTGGCCACGGTCCCCGTACGGCGTGGCCAAGGTCTACGGGCACTACATGACCATCAACTACCGCGAGTCCTACGGCATGCACGCCTCCTCCGGAATTCTGTTCAACCACGAATCGCCGCGCCGCGGGCCCGAATTCGTCACCCGGAAGGTGTCCCAGGCGGTGGCCCGGATCTCGCTCGGGCTGCAGGACACCCTCGTCCTGGGCAACCTGGATGCCAAACGTGACTGGGGATACGCCGGTGACTACGTGGATGCGATGTGGCGCATGTTGCAGCAGCCGCACGGCGACGACTACGTCGTCGCCACCGGCGAAACGCACTCCATCCGCGATCTGTTGGACGTCGCCTTCGCCCATGTCGGCATCGAAGACTGGTCGGCCAAGGTGGAACAGGACCCCAGGTTCATGCGGCCGGCGGAGGTGGACCTGCTCATCGGTGATCCGGCCAAGGCCAGGCAGAAGCTCGGCTGGGAGCCCAAGGTGAGCTTCACCGAACTGGTCCAGATGATGGTCGATCACGACCTCAGCGAACAGCGGGCACTGGCCGGCCGGTGACTCGGCCGCCGAGCAACGAGAAGACGTGTCGATGAGTCAGCACGCCAGCAGGACTCGCCAGGACGTCACGCCGAGAGAGCCGGTCGCCCTGGTTACCGGCTCGGCCGGGCAGGACGGCGGGTTCCTGTGTGAACGGCTCTTGGCCGAGGGCTATCAGGTTCATGCCTGTGTGCGCGGCCCGGAAGAGGTGGACCCGCAGTTCACCCCGTGGTTGACCCGGGCACAGGTACACGACGTCGATTTCGCCGAGCCCGAACAGATCGGCAACGTGATCACCGAGGTCCGCCCCGACGAGATCTACAACCTCGCGGCCCTGTCCTCGGTGGGCTTGAGTTGGTCGCAGCCACTGCTCACCGCCCGGATCAACGGCCTGGCCGTCGCGCAGCTGCTCGAATCCGCGCTGCAACTGCAGCAAAGCCAAGACCGCCCGGTCCGGGTGGTGATCGCCTCCAGCGCGGAAGTCTTCGGCAACGCCGAGCAAGCACCTCAGAACGAAGACACCCCCATTCGCCCGGTCAACCCCTACGGTGCGGCCAAGGCGTACGCCCACCACCTGGCCACGGTGTACCGGGGCCACGGGTTGCACGCCAGTGCCTGCGTGCTCTTCCCGCACGAATCCACCCGCAGGCCAACGGACTTCGTGACCCGCAAGATCACCAGCACGGTTGCGGCGATCGTGCGCGGCCAGGCGCGGGAGCTGGTGCTGGGCAATCTCGACGTGCGCCGCGACTGGGGATGGGCCCCGGACTACGTGGACGGCATGATCCGGGCGGCCCGCCTCGAGCAGGCCGAGGACTTCGTGTTCGCCACCGGGCAGGACCATTCCATCGAGGAGTTCGTCGCGGCTGCTTTCGCCGCCGCGGGCATCGAGGACTGGCGGCGCCTGGTTCGTCAAGACCCACAGTTCATGCGCCCGGCCGAGGCTACCCGCCAGGTGGGCGACGCACGCAAGGCTCGCAGCTTGTTGGGCTGGGCACCGACCGTCGAATTCGAGGAGATCGTGGCGCGGATGGTCCGGGCCGACCTCGCAGACACCTGAGGCAGCCCGCCGGATCTGGGGCGACTTCGCACCCGACCAGGGACGTCTCATCCGCGGTGGCGGACCTGGGAGTACATCAGGAGGGCGTGGTCGCACCCGGTACCGGACTTGCTGACCGGCACCGGGGTCAAACACGCCGGGTACCTGCCACCTCGAATATGGCCAAATTGTCCTAGCCCCGTGAGTCTGTTCGCGCTGCGCGTCCCCC
>PDWI01010653.1_pt1 | contig 10254 bp, 10 predicted proteins | sample 1430891 | NCBI WGS metagenome assembly PDWI01 (sample SAMN01162508, study PRJNA174530) | Oral metagenome, whole genome shotgun sequencing project. | biome: Marine environment; feature: Marine mammal; material: Swab sample of the gingival sulcus; isolation source: swab sample of gingival sulcus... | reverse complement strand
TCCCTCAATCAGCGCCGCAACGATGAAGGTAAATGAGACGGCAAAGCCGACATAGCCCATGTACAACAGCGGTGGGTGTAAAATCAGACCGATGTCTTGCAGCATGGGGTTTAAGTCTTTGCCCTCTATGGGAAAGCCTAAGTCATTGGTCGGCAACAGGCGCATAAAGGGATTAGAGGTCAAAATGACAAAGGACAAAAATCCTGCAGCAATGACACCGAGAATGGCAAGCACTTTACCACGAAAGTGCGGCGGCAGTGCCGTGGTTTTGAGAGCGACTAAATAGCTCCACAGCGTCAGCACCCACACCCACAAGAGCAACGAGCCTTCGTGCCCCGCCCACGTTGCGGAGATTTTGTAATACCACGCCAAGCCTGTATTGGAATTTTGCGCCATGTATTTGACGCTAAAATCGTTATTCAAAAAAGCGATAATCAAGGTAATAAAGGCAATGCTGACCAAATAAAAGCTCATTTTTGCCGTGCGCGCCGACAGGGCAATGCTACGCATATCTTTTTGCAGCACGCCCCACGTGCCGACGGCGATTTGCGCCAGCGAGATACCAAGGGCGAGAATTAGGGCGTAATGTCCGATTTCAACGACTTCAATCATGGTTTGTTATCACCTTCGGCGTGCTGGTAATAGCCGCTTTTTTCTAATTCTTCTTTGACTTCTTTAGGCATATAGTTTTCATCGTGCTTGGCGAGGATTTCTTCGGCAATAAAATGTTGCTTATCAATGAGCTTACCCTTAGCGAGCACACCTTGCCCCTCTCTAAACAAATCGGGGAGAATGCCTTCGTACTGTACATTAATGCTGTCCTTAAAGTTGGTGATAGCAAAAGTGACTTTCAGCGAGTTGCCTTGACGTTGAATCGAGCCTTTTTCCACCATGCCACCAACGCGAATAGTTTTGCCAATCAGCGTGTTATCTTTTTGAATTGCCGATAATTCATAATAGTGGTTCATGTTATTGCCCAGTGCCATAAACAGCAGCGCTACCGCGCCAGCTACGGCAAAGAATATAAAAGCGACGATTTTTAAGCGTTGTTTTCTTTTTGGGGTCATTTTTGTGCCTGATTATTATGGGTTGTGCCAAAAAATTTAGTGATTATTTTTCTGATTGTTCCTGTAACTGTTCTCGCAACCGAACCTGCACCTCAAGTGCCTTTTTCAATCGCCACCGCGAAGCCAAATAAAGCACAATCAACGCCCCCAGTACCGCGAAAACGCTTGTCCACACATAAGCACCATAGCCGCTCATGGCGAGTTTTTCAATTAAGCTATTCATCATCGACGCCTAAACTTTTCAGTAGTTGGCGCTGGTTACGCTGTTCAACAATGCGCGTGCGCGTGGCATTAAAGGCATAGCCAGCAACGTAAAAACTGATGCCGAGCAAATTAATTAACAAAGGGATAAGCATTGCACTATCCATCGATGGCTTGCCCATTTTAATAATGGTCGCACCTTGGTGTAGCGAGTTCCACCACACCACGCTATAGTGAATGACGGGAATATTAATCACCCCGACAATTAGCATGATAGCGCCGATTTTATCGGCCAGTGATTCTTGCTCAATCGAGGCGACTAAGCCCATATAGCCTAAATAGAGAAATAGCAAAATCAACTCCGATAGCAAACGTGCATCACCCCACGTCCAGTACGTTCCCCACATCGGTTTGCCCCACACCGCGCCCGTAAATAACGCCAAGGCGGTAAAGGTCGCGCCCAATACCGCCACAGAACGGCAATAATACGCGCCGAGTTTAATATTCCACACGAAAAACAACACACTGGCGAACGCCATTGACACGTAAACGCCCATCGACATGGCGGCAACGGGAACGTGAAAATAGATAATGCGAAAAGCATCGCTTTGTTGATAGTCGGCAGGTGCGAAAAACAGCCCCCACGTGCAACCAATGACCAATAAAACCAAGGCAATACCATTGCACCACGCTGCAAAGCGAATCGCTAGTTTTTCAAAATAATGCGGTGAGGAGAGTTTGTGCCACCACCGGCTGAGTTGTTTTTTCATATTTGATTGTTAAATGGGGTTAAAACCTAAAAAATAGAACTTGCTGTATGGAATAATAAAAAGTCGCAACGTTGGATATAAATACATGACTTGTAAGGTGAATGGAGCGCAAGTGGTATCCACCATTTTTGCAGGTCGATTAAATTTTTTGTTAAATTTTAACTCACTGCGATTGGTAGGTTACGCTAGCTCCTCGCTAACCCATCCTACGGATGTTTTCCAATATTCGATGCGGACTAAAATACCATAATTTTGATTGAAAGAGATGTTTAGCTGCGTTTATTTTGATTTACTCCGCACTTTTTCAAGCACATCGGCTAATTCGCCGCGACGCACATCCTTTGCATCTAATAAATTATAAGCCCGTTGTAAATACTCAGTTGCTTGAGCCGTTTGATTATCTGAGATCAACGCCGTCGCATAAGCTATCAACGCATCAATATGCTGATTATCCAACTGCAAGGCTTGCTTTAATAATTCTGTAGGCTTGCCCGCGTAATCGTTACCTTTGCTACGCGCTAAGACTTCGGCAAAGCGCGTTAGCTCATCGGCAGATTGTTCCACATGCTCCCACGCTTTGCCATAGCGCCTAATCGCTTCGGGATAACGCCCCATGACTTCATAACAGTGCGCTAATTCTAACTGTTTATTGCTGTCTTCGGGATTTTTTTCTAGCGTTTTTTCCAATTGCTCTACCGACTGCAATAGCTCGGGCACGTTGCCCGTTTGTAAAAAGACTTCGGCAGGTTCTTGGTAAAAAAGAGCATTTAATACAAGAAAAACAATCCCTGTGATGACAGGGATTGCGATTAACCAAGCGATAATTTGTTTTGTTTTTGTTGTTATCATGTATGCATCGATTGCAAATAATTAACATCCGCCTCGACAAAAGCCAACAATAAATCCGCCACGGCAGGATAAAAACCGTTCATCACGTCAACACTATGACAGCGTTGAACAAATATTGGCAGCCACGTCAGTAGTGCTTGCTGTAAGAATTCGTGCTGTTCGGCTATGGTGTTTTTCAGCTCTGCACTGTTGTCGTCCGCGCTAACTTCCGCGGTACTCAGCACCCATTGTTGCATCAACGCCAAATACACCGCTAGGTGGTCGGCGGGTTCTTTAAAATCGGCATTGAGTGCCAAGTGATTATTGGCTAAGAAATGGCGCATACGCGATTCCATTTCGCCGAAGGTTTGTCCACTTTCCTCAAGATAACAAGAAGCATAGGGAATAGCGGCGACCTTGCTATCCAATAAAAACAACCCTGCGAAATCGGCGCGCAAGTCCATCGGGTCAAGTCCCTGCGGTAGCCACTGGGCAATGGCTACCTTGATTTGTTTGACTTCGCGTTCTAGTCCGATTTGCGCTAGGGTGGCGAACCAATCGTCCGCTTTACCCGTTTGGTAAAAACTAAACTGCTCATCGGTCAATTCTTGCGCGAACAAGCCCGACAGCCACTGATAAATCATGGCGCGTTTCTCGGCAACTTGTACCCACTGCGCGACTTGTTGCGCCGCTGGCTTCTGCTGTACGTTTGTCATTGATTAACTCGCTTTGACGGGGTTGCCGTTGGCATCCACTTGCGTGGGGCCGCCAAACGCGGTAACCGCAGGCGCTTTGCCGACAAATTTTTCTACTTGCACCAAACAGGTGTTGGCACTCACAGCTTGTGCTAATTCCGAGCTACCGATGTCCAACGTCACCGTATTCGGGTCGCCGTAGGTATCAATCGCACCAATTTCAGGACCTGTTGGACCGTACCACGCACCCTCTTGAATGCGAATCACGCCTGCGGGGAAGTTGTCGGAGACGTGCGCCCCCGCTATCAGCTGACCGCGGTCATTGAACACGCGCACCAAGTCACCGTGCTTGATACCGCGTTTTTCGGCTTCTTCAGGACCGATATACATCGGTTCACGTCCTTGAATAGCATAAGTAGCGCGGCGCTCCTCTGATTCACAAGTTTGTGAGTGCAAGCGCGTATCGGGGTGAACCGATTGCAACCACAGCGGATAAGTTTCCGATTTCGGCCCCCCGTGTGAGCGTTCGGTTTTTTCCATCCAAATCGGGTGACCGATACAGTCCTTATAGCCATAGCCCGCTAATTTTCGGCTGTAAATCTCGATAAAGCCCGATGGCGTGCCCAAAGCGTTGACTTCGGGGTCTTCACGGAAAGCGGCGTGACGCACCCACGGCTTACCGCGTTTAAAGCGCACAAAACCCGTTTTCCAAAACTCTTTGAACTCTGGCATAAAGAAATCATTTTTGACATTAGCCGCACGGCATTCATCATAGAGATGCTCCAACCATTGGTGAGCAGTCATGCCGCGCGAATACTCATTTTCGCGGTGCATGCGGCGGCAGAAATCGTACCAAATATCAAAATCACTGCGGGAATGGTATAACGGGTCAACCAGTTTTTGCATGGCGATAATGCCACTGGTACTGTATGAGCCGTAAACGTCAAAATCATCGCGCTCATACGTCGTACACGCCGGCAAAACAATATCGGAGAAGCGACACGTCGCCGTCCAGTTATAATCGGTAGTGACAATGGTTTCGACATTGCGATAGGCTTTTTTCATCTTATTGCGCTGTTGCTGTCTATGCCATTGGTTACAACCCGTAAACATGACCATTTTGTATGGTGGTAAAGTGACTTCGTGCCCATTGAAATGAATTTTTTTACCTGGCTCTAATAGTGCATCTACGGCGCGCGTCACTGGAATAACGGAACTGTAGCCTTTGAAGTCGCCCTTATCGTATTTAGGTTTACGCCCTGTATCCAAGTTAAGCGGGAACGCCCCCGGTGCTGATGCGCCAGAGCTTGGCACACCCACCGAGCTATAGTGATGCGAATAACTAATACCGCCACCTGGCAAACCAATTTGGCCAAGTAATGCCGCAAAGACCGCCGTCATAAAGTAAGGCTGTTCGCCGTGTTGCTGGCGTTGAACTGCCCAGCCGACCATGATTTGCGTACGCTGTTTAGCCATATCTCGAGCAAGTTGACGAATATCCTCAGCAGGCACACCACAAATGGCTTCGGCCCATTCGGGGGTTTTCTCGACCATATCGACGGTTTTACCCTCTAAATACGGTACAAATTCTTCAAAGCCGATGGTGTAGGTGTCTAGGAACGCCTTATCGTAGAGTTTTTCTTTGACTAAGGTATGCGCCATTGCCAACAGCATCGCGACATCGGTCTGTGGGTTGATATAGCGATGCTCGCAACCCAAATAATTGAGCGTTTTACTTTTGACGGGGTCAACGCAAATGACGCGAATGGATTTATCGGCGACTTTGGCTTTGAGTTTTTCCATATACTCATAACCTTCGTGCGTTTCTGTATTCCAGCCGTTTTGCAGATTTTTTATCGGATCGTTCGCCCACCAGACCAGTAATTTGGTTTCATTGAGAATAATATCCCAAGACGTACCCTGAGAATAAACTTCAGTCGAACCTAATACATAGGGTAGGATGACCTGACCCGCCCCCGTTGAATAGTCGCCCGCCGTACCGACACTTCTACCGTGCATACCCACCGCACGCAACATGTGGTTGCCGCAACTGTGCACTTGCCCGACCGAACGCCAACCCACCAACGAAGTGTGCAATGCCCACGGGCCGTATTGGGTTTGAATGCGCTCTAATTCCTCGTAAACGAGGTCTAGGGCTTGCTCCCAACTGACGCGCACAAAGCGGTCGTCGCCGCGCTCGGCGGTGTTACTTTTGTGGCGTTTTTTAAACCAGTCCAAGCGCACCATCGGATAGCGCACGCGTGAGGGGCTGTAAATCACACCCATGGTACCGTCTAAAATCTTGGTGGGATACTTATCTTCTTCAAAGGGTTTAATTTCAACGACTTTATCGCCAACAACTTTGGCTCTAAAAGCCCCCCAGTGCGCCCCTGAAATTTTCCACGCTTCCAACTTGTTGCCCGTTTCATCGGCAGCTTTGAGCACGCTAGGCGCTAATAGCGCGCTAGGAACCAATGCCGCCCCCGTTGCCAAGGTAGCTAAGCCACTTAAAAATTCGCGTCTTGTTTGTTTCATGATGGTATCCTCATAATCTTTGCTTATGCGAGGCTTTGAAGCACCCATACAGAGGGTGATTCAAAGCCTTGCTACTTTTACTACCTATAGCGGATTTACGGTCTGGCCTGTTGCAATGCCGTTTCGGGCGCGCCGCCTTTATGGCCTTTGCCTTTGACAAAGTCAGACGAGTGCATCTGCAAGTATTTTAACACCAATTTTGACGTATCGTCGTCCATGCTGGTGAATCCGACCATACCCGAAAATAAGCCTGGCCATTGGTTGGCATCGTGCCCCGCAGGTTCGGGTTGGCGGTGACAGACGCTACAGCTTTGTTGATAACTGTTTCTGGCAATATCCCAAATCGGTTCAACACTGTCGATAACGGTTTCCGATTTAATCCAAGCAGTGGTTTTAACTTTTTGCCATTCAAGCCCTGTTAAATCATCGGTTTTCGTCTCAAGTATAGTAATTAAGTTTTTATCGCGCGACACTTTTTTGTCCAAGGTGGCGGCAACGATGTTCAAGCCGAAATGACCGTACCAAACACGACCAAAGCCTTTATTTTTGCGCCACATTTCTAACTCAATTTGCATCGCTTCGGGCTTGCTTTGCAAGACTTTGACCGCAGTCGCCACTTCGATAGAACCGATAGGCTTAGATAATGCTTCATCGGTAAAGATTTCTTGTGGCACAACGCTGTAGAACTCACCTTGTTTGACGGTGGTGCTAGAAGCCTCAGATATCAAGGTATCAAACGCTGGGTTGTGCGCGCCTTTGATATCAGGTAGTTGGTGAGCAATGCCTTTGTGACAATCGACACAGCTGGCATCGCGCTCGGCAGCGCGGCGCATCATCACCTGGGAAGTAACGCGCATTTTGGAGAAGTCCATACTCTTGTAATCGTGACAATTACGACATTCTTTGGAATTGTTGGCTTTAAAGCGTTTCCACTCGCGCTGCGCTAACACGATGCGATGTTCTTTGAATTTTTCGCGGGTGCCAATTGTGCCGATAAGATGCCCCCACACTTCGCGCGAAGCTTGCATTTTACGGGCAATTTTATTGGTGAAGTTGTGTGGCACATGACAATCGGGACAGCGTGCACGCACACCTGAGCGGTTTTTCCAGTGCACCGTTTTTTGCAATTCGGGTAACAGGTTGTCTTTCATGGTGTGACAGGAGAGGCAAAACTCCTCTTGGTTGGTCATCTCCAAGCCCTTGTTAAAACCCCACCAAAACCAAACGCCACCGGCAAAGCCAATAATCAACAAAACCCCTAAACCAATCTTAGTAGAAGGCGCGAAGAGAAAGCGATGTAGCCATCTAAATAGTCCGATAATCATAGTCGTGTACCCCTGTTTTCATTGTTATTATTTTTTATGCCGTTGCGCTGGCGTCATTACTGCTAGGTCGGCGGCCCCCAAAAGAAGATTTGTCCAAACCAAACGATAAAGCCATAGGCACAAATGAGCAGGATAGCAATCAGTGGAAAACCCACAAAGACTGCCAAAAACGTGGTTAACCACTGGCGTTTTACAGGCGCAATTTCTTTTTTCATTGTCTTCACCCCAATTGAAATGCGTGAGTGACGAAGCACAGCAGTCGCCGCTGATACTCCACAGGTGGGTCACATACCTAACCGATAAATAAGCTATGCGAAATGACGTATTTTTCAGCACGAGTATGATTGCTTGAGAGGTCAAAAATGATTTTAAGTACAAATGAGAACGACAAACAAAATTAATAACCCATATAAATTGTATGGTTATATGTTCTCACGGGGAATGTGGCTTGGCAATCAAAAAAACCGTGATATTTTTAGGGGAATTATTTGCGCATGATATTGCTAGGATTATTGGCTAATTACCTACGCTTTTACTGGGAAAATAGTTGAATTATAGATAAAAAATCTTTTCTTTAGGAGGCTGGACTGGGGATTATCTAGGGCGCGTGCTCAATCAACAACAACATGATGCTGTGCGACACATGTTCTTTCTCTGTCATCGTGTGAAACAAAAATCATCGGTAGGGCGCGTTCGCGTAAGTAATTCACCAGATAATCTAAAATCAGCATTTTTCTTTCGGCATCGATAGCTGAAAGTGCCTCATCGAGAAGAAGTAAATTCGGGCGGCTCAACAAGGCTTGCACAAGACTGACGCGTTGTATCTCACCCGATGATAGGGACTGGATGGGTTTAGGCAAGCAATGCGCGATATCAAATACCGTTATCAACTCGGCTTTATTCGGCGCATGATAAGCGGGGCTTGAAGCTCTTTTGACGGCGAATTGTAAATTTTTCTCCGCACTCATAAACGGAAATAAGCCGGTGCTTTGCCCCACATAGCAAATCGCTCTTTTTTCCGCGGGAAAAAACACTTCGCCCTTTTGCAGTGGATTATTGTCGAAAATCAAGGTGCTATTTTCAATAAAATCAAAGCCGGCTATCCAGCGCAAAATACTGGTTTTGCCGCTGCCTGACTTGCCGACTAAGGCGGTGATGCTGTCACTAGGAAAGTGATGCTGAAAGTGCAAAGCGAATTGTTCACGTTTGATTTGTACGTCACATGCAATGCGCATCATTTCAGCACTCATAATTTCACCCACACATTCGTGCGGTTATTTAAGCGAAAAATAATCATTAACAAAATAAATGAAACGGCCAATAAAATACCTGCCAACCAGTGTGCTTGCACGTAATCGAGGGCTTCGACATGGTCGTAAATGGCAATGGACACCACTTGGGTTTTATTGGGAATATTGCCGCCCAGCATCAGCACAACCCCAAATTCGCCCAGCGTGTGGGCAAATCCCAAGACGGTGGCAGTAATAAATCCCGATTGGCTCATCGGCAATACCACGCAAATAAATCGGTCAAGCGGTTTGGCATTGAGGCTTTTAGCCGTTTCGATGACGCCGCTATCGATGCTCATAAAAGCATTGGTCAACGGCTGCGTCACATACGGCAATGAATAAACAATTGAGCCAATTACCAAGCCCGTAAACGAAAACAACACGGTTTCGCCCGTGAGTTGGTAAAAAAACCGACTGATTAAGGTATCGGGGTTCAAGAGAATTAATAAATAGAACCCCAACACCGTCGGCGGCAACACCAGCGGTAGGGCAATAATGGCCTCAATCACAAACTTAAACCGCCACCGAGACGTCGCCAGCCAAAACGCCAACGGCGTGCCGAGTACGATAAGGCACAGCGTTGTGACCAGACTCAGTTTAAACGACAGCAATAACGCCTGTAGCGAAGCGGCATCAATCATGGCAGCAGATACCCACTATCGGCAATAATTTTTTGTACGGCTTTGGAGCGAAAGAGTTGCAAAAATGCCTCGCTATTAGGGTGTGCTTTTATCGTAACAGCAACCTGGGTAATAGGCGCGTGATATTGAGGCGGCACCAACCACTGATTGGCTTTTTGTCGATATTGCGGTGCGTGTGAAGCGGAAATAAAGCCGGCATCAACCGCACCGGAGCGTATCATCATATCGCTTTGGTTGATATTGTCACCAAATACACAGCGAATGCTTTGATTGCACAACGCCCAGCGTTTGGCGTGCTTGAGTGTTTGGCTGGCGGCTTGGCCATAAGGGGCATGGCGCGGATTGGCCAAACTTAGGCGTTTCACAGGTAATTCTACCGCGCTGGCAAAACCTATGGATTTACCGCGGTAATCGGGATACCAATAAACCAGTTGCCCAATCGCATAAGGAAAGGGATTGTGAGCGATGCCTTTATCAACTAATTGCTGCGGTCGTATCTTGTCGGCGGCAAAAAACAAGTGCATAGGCGCACCGTGAGCAATTTGAGCGTAATGCTTACCCGTTGCTCCCGACAACACATTGATCGGCTGGGCCGATTGTTTTCTATACAGGTCAACAATGCGCGTCATCGTTGGGGCAAAATTACTGGCAACGGCGATATTGAGCGGCTTGCTATCCTCTGCTTGTGCGAATTGTGTGAAAAATGCACATCCCAGCTTAAGTCCTAACATTAAACAATATTTTCTAAAAGTTGCAATGTGGTTATTGATAGTATTCATTTTTTATTTTACAATGCGCCCCAACTTAAATTAACGTGAGTTCGGGATAAGCAAGAAAAAAGTTAAAAAAGAACCCCAAATCTGATAAAGTTGAGCTGTAACAATAACAAAACCAGATAGGGGT
>PDWI01010651.1_pt1 | contig 10255 bp, 12 predicted proteins | sample 1430891 | NCBI WGS metagenome assembly PDWI01 (sample SAMN01162508, study PRJNA174530) | Oral metagenome, whole genome shotgun sequencing project. | biome: Marine environment; feature: Marine mammal; material: Swab sample of the gingival sulcus; isolation source: swab sample of gingival sulcus... | reverse complement strand
TATTTTAAGATAATTACAGCAGAGTTATATAATAAAAAATACTTCAGAAATGTAACATCCCTATTTTATAAATGTCCTTGACATTGGGTACAGTTTAGTTAGAAAACTAAACTTTTTTACCCAAGATGAAATTGATAGATATTGGGAAGATATGTATTTAAAAGCTGAGCTTGACGAAAATACTTTAAAGGAATATTGGAAAGAACAAGGGCTTGCCGAGGGAAGAGCAGAAGGTATAGAAAAGGGAAGAGCCGAGGGAAGAGCCGAGGGAAGAGCAGAAGGAAGAGAAGAGGGTCTTGCTGAAGGACTTGCTAAAGGCGAGACTTGTGGTGAGATAAAAGGAATGTTACTTTTAGGTGCAGATATTCCTAAAATAAGCGAATTAACTGGTGCTACAGAGGAAGAAATCCTAGAAATAAAAAATAATATGTAGTTTTTAGGATTAATATTAATTATTAGAAAAATAGCCCTCGTGAGAGGGCTAGATTTTTGATCTAAATATCTTTAAATATTTCACTTTCTAGAATAATATCTTTCATGTTATTTGCATGATGTTCAAAAACAACATTAAGATTTTTATCAAGCAAAACTTGTGCTGGCATTCTGCCAAGTTTTAGTAGTTTAACCGCCTGATTATATTTATCTGCAATTTTGTGCGTACTATCCGAAACAAAGTTTAAGTTTATGCTGTTTTTGTTTAAATACTTAGTTAAACTAGCCTCATTTTCTGGTACTATAACAACAAGATTAGTATTCTTGCTTTTAAAAAAATCAATTTCTTGGTGAAGCCTCACCATGTGCTTTTTGCAGTATATTCACATAAAGCCTCTGTTAAAAACTAAGTATAGGTAATCATAACCTTCTACTAATTTTTTTTCATCAAAATTTTCTATTATTGTTGCCATATTCTACCTCTTTCGTTATTGGTGTTGTCATCTCGAGCGTAGTCGAGAACTCTTTATATTTTATTCTACTATCTTAAATCTAAATAAATACTTTGCAAATTCTGAATCGCTATCAATCACTAGCTTCGTATTATTACCAAGTGTTTTTCTGTATGTTTCTAGTGTCTTATAAAAACTGTAAAACTCAGGGTCTACATTATAAGCATCTGCATAAATTTTAAGTGCTTCAGCATCGCCTTGTCCTTTAATTTCTTCGGCTTTAGCATACGCTTCAGCTTTTAAAATTTCGGCTTCTTTATCTGAATTTGCCGTAATTATCTTATACTGCTCGTCGCCCTCTGCTCTTAATTTATTAGCCATTTTAAAACGCTCTGTTCTCATTCTGTTAAAGATATTTTCGTAGTTTTGTTCAGGGAATTCTGTTTTGGCAATTCTTACATCAGCAACTTGCATACCATAAGATTCAACAACATCATTGATATCTACTTTAATATCACCAAGCATTTCATAGACAAATTCTTTATTGTGAACAATTTTACTGCCGTTAACCTTACCAACTTTTTCCCTTACGCCAGAAAATATCAAGTCATCCAGTCTGCGGTTACCGTTTTCAATTGTTTCCATACTTATTCTAAACAGGGCTGGATTGGTAATTTGCCACTGAGCATTATTATCTAGTATGATCTTCTTTTTATCCTTAGCCGTTACTTCGCCAGGTAAGGTTTTATATGTGATAAGTTGCGAAGAATATTTTTCGACTCTATCGATAAACGGAATCTTCATCATTAAGCCTTTGCCTTCAACGACTTCAACGTCATCAGAAAACTTACCACTTTTTTTCATGGCTGCCCTAGCTTTATCAGCATCTTTTTCAACTATTACTCTTTTGATTTCACCAAATCTAACAACAAGTGCTTGTTCCATCTCGTTTACTGTAAAAAAGACTTGCGAAGTTAACACAAATATAATTACTAAAACAACTATTGGAATCACAAAACCTTTATAAACATGCTTCATATTTGGCTTTTTAAAATTGGTGTTTTTAAAAAAATCATTGTTTTTATTATTTACTGGGTTGCCGTTATCGTCCACTTCCACAGGACCATCTTTTCCCATCATTCTTAATTTCATTGTAATCACCTCTTAGTTTTTATTGTCAGTTTGCTGAATCGTTTCTTGTTTAGCTTCCGGCTGGAGAATGTTGTTATTTGTTAATGGCAAGAATTTAAGTGTTTGTCCATCACTGCCAGCAATAACGATATCAACATCTTTTAACACGCTTTGCATCGTTTCAAGGTATAACCTTGTTCTACTAACCTGTTTATTATTCTTGTATTGCTCATATACCTGCGAAAAGTTTGCAACATCACCCTTTGACTGGTTGATACGCTTTTCTTTATAAGCTTCAGCTTCAGAAATTAGCTTAGCAGCGTCACCCTTTGCTTGTGGAATGATTCTATTTTCATAAGATACCGCTTCGTTAATCTTACTCTCTTTATCTAATTGAGCTCTTACGATGTCTTTAAATGCATCATCAACTTCTGCTGGGGGGTTAACATTTTGTAGTAAAACTTGGGTGATTTGTATGCCGAGTCCGTAGCTGTCAGCAATTTCTTGTAAGTCTTCTCTTATTTCTAGCATAATGGCATTTTTATTATCTGCCAAAACATCATCAAGCGTGTTATTAGCCACAGAACGCCTGATTGTTGAAACCGAAACTACTTCTAAAGTACCTTCAGGGTCGTCTACATTGAATATATAGTCTTTCGCATTGACAATTTTGTATTGGATGCTAGTGGAAACATTTACTAAATTTTCGTCACCCGTTATCATTAGTGAATCTTGTGTAATGTCATCATAGTTGGCGCTTAATTGTTCTGAGCTTTGACTTTTAACGCCCTCATAGCCAAATTCCATGCGCTTAACTTCTGATGTGTCTATTACATATCTTCTATCTATTATTGGAATCATATATTTTAGACCACCACCTTTTTCAGTTTTGTGGAATTCGCCAAATCTTGTGATAACAGCTTCTTCCCCGTCATCAAGTTTGTATATGCCAGTTGCGATGGCTAAAACTAAAATGATAAAAATCCATATTGGGATTATCTTTTTTTTCATACTTACCTCCGTACTTTTTAGTGTTCTTCAACACTTAATTATACTACATTTGCTAAGTTTTTGCAAAAATCTATTTTATCTTGACAATAATTTTAATTTGTACTATTATAGTCTTACAGAGCATAGCTCGGTAAGGAAGGGTGAAAATGAGAAAAAGGCTAGATAAAGAAGATAGACGTAGGCAAATATGCGATACTGCTCGAAGACTTTTTATTGAAAAGGGCTTTGAAAACGTGAGTATGAAGGATATCAATAAGGCTCTAAATATTAGTGTTGGTGGCTTATATCATCACTATGCCAATCTGAATGAAATCTTAAAGGATTTGGTCGTTAATTCGCAGGAATATAAAAATAATTTATTGGCAAGTATCAGAAGTAAAAATCCTGAAATGAGCTTGGATGAAGCAATGATAGAAACGGTTGTCTATTTACTATTTGACAAGTCTGAATATTCTATGCTCTATGTGATGTTTCTGATTGCCGCCAAGTCTGATGATAATTTGTTAGAAGTCAGTAAGGAACTGTTTGAAAAATCAAAGCAAGAATACTTACTTTTGCTAGAACATTTAGGTACAAATGAGTACAGATGCTTTATCAATGACGAATTTATCAGCTTTATAAATTCAGTTAAGATTGGGAATTATTATTTAAAAAATAATAGTGATGCGGAAGCAACTAGGGAAGTATATAGAAATTTTGTAAGTTTGTATTTAGAAAATAATAGACAAGCTTAGGCGTTTGATTCTTGTAACTTTAAGAAAGGAAAAGGTGAAAATAATGAATGAAAAATTGATAACAGCAATGCTAACTAGAAAATCAGTTAGAAATTACAACGGTCAACAAATACCAGAAGATAAGATAAAAGTGATTAAGGAATTTATTGCTGATGAATCTAACTATGTTTCCCCTTATGGAAGCAAGGTAAGATTTGAGCTTATAGAAGACGGCAATGTTGAAACAAAAAAACTAATAACAGGAGCACCTGCTTTTGTTGTTGCAATTATCGAAAATAACAACAAGGCAATCCTAGATTCAGGTTATGTTTGTGAAAAACTGATTTTGTTTTTAGAAAGTTTGGGGCTAGGCACCTGTTATTTAAATTCTGGTTTTAAAAGAGAGAGTGTTCAATTGAAACAGCCATTAAAAGATAATGAAGTAATGATAATTTCAAGCCCAATTGGCTATGAGGGTGGTAAAAAATCTATCAAGGCAAAGGGTTGTGATATATATTTAAAGAGGGATAAAAGAAAAAGTATAGATGAGATGTTTTTTAAAGATAAGGAAAAAAATCCTATCACAGACGAAGTGATAAGAAAAAAATTAGAATACTTAGTATGGGCACCAAGTGGATTAAATTCGCAACCATGGCGAATTGTTTTTGATAATGACAAGGCACACTTTTATATTGATAAAAAAATTGCTGTTAAAAAGAGAGTAGGTTTTGATATCCATTATTTTGATATGGGTATCATTTTACAACATTATGCTTTAGCCTTTGGCAAAAATGAATTTACTATTGAAGAAAATATGCCAGTGTATGATGATATGGTTTATATAATGACTGTTAGTTAAATAGTTATTGTTGTGAATGTTTAATAATTTACTTAAAAAGCTAGCTGATATATAATTTCATCTAGCTTTTTAAGTAGTCTGCAAGTTGTGGACTCAGTTGATAATAAAAAAAGCAAGCGTACACCTTATGCTTGCTTTTTTATGCGCTTTAAAACAAGAAAAATACGATTCTCAGTTGAGTCCGCAACTTGCAGACTAGTCAGTAAAATCTATTGTTATTATTTTTAATAAGAGTAAGATTACATTATAAATACTTATTAGTGAGACCTCTCGACTACGCTCGAGATGACAAGTTTGGTGAGCTCGTAAATTGCGACCTCACGGGAAAGTAATTTATAAAGTAAAAAAGGAGGATATTATGGTAACACACATTAGTTCTGCTGTTATAAGTGGAGTGAACGGGTTAGTGGTTTCGGTGGAAGTTGATTTATCAAGGGGAATGCCAGGTTTTAATATCATAGGTTTAGCAGATACAGTTGTCAAGGAAGCTAAGGATAGAACAAAGACGGCAATCAGAAACTCCAAGCTAAACTTTCCAAAAGCTAGGGTAACTGTCAATTTCACACCAGCTGATATTAAAAAGGATGGTAGTCAGCTTGATTTGGCGATTGCACTAGCCATTCTACTTGCAGAAGAGCGGATAGGTTTACAAACTGAATATGCAGCTATTGGTGAACTTGGTTTAGGTGCACAAGTATTGGGTGTAAAGGGAATTATTCCACTTTTGATAGCACTACAAGAAAAGGGTTATCAAAAAGTCATCATTCCAAAATCTAATTTAAAGCAGGCAATGCTTTTAGAAAACTTAGAAGTGTATCCAGTTGAAAGTTTGGCAGAAGCTTATTATATTGTGATGGGTTCCAATAAAAAAGGGCTAAAGTGTAAGGGAATTTATGATTCTAAAAACTCAAAAGCAGGCGATTTTTCAGAAGTATCTGGGCAGTTTGAAGCTAAAAGAGCCTTAGAAATTGCAGCTGCAGGTGGGCATAATGTACTCGTTATGGGGCCACCAGGCAGTGGAAAGTCAATGCTCGCCAAAAGGATGCCAAGCATTATGCCAGATTTAAAATACCAAGAAGTTTTAGAACTTACCAAAATATATAGCGTTTCAAATTCGCCAATAGTAGAAGAAGTGGTTAGTTCACGCCCGTTTCGTTCGCCCCATCATAGTACATCACGGGTTGCCTTGTGCGGTGGCAGCCAAAAACTACTACCTGGTGAAATCACCTTAGCTCATAGGGGGATACTATTTTTAGATGAATTACCTGAATACAATAGAACAGTGATAGAAAGTTTAAGACAACCGTTAGAAGATAAATATGTCAACGTATCTAGAGCAAGTGGTAGTGTGCAGTATCCAGCGTTTTTTATTTTACTTGCAGCTTTTAATCCTTGCCCTTGTGGCTTTTATGGCGTAGATGGTAAAGTGTGTTCCTGTTCAGCTTTAGAGATTAAACGCTATCAGGCAAAAATTTCGGGACCAATACTAGACAGATTTGATATCCAGATTATCGTGCAGCAGGTTCAGTATGATGAATTAAGAAAAAATATCAAGTCAGAAAAGAGTGTAGCAATTAAAGATAGAGTAACGAAGGCAAGACAAATACAAGAAGATAGGTATAAGAGCCAACTCAAATTAAACAGTGATATGACGAATAAAGAAATTAAAAACTTTAGCAAACTAGATGAAGATACCGAAGACTTACTGAAAACTGCTTATAATTCCATGGGGCTATCTGCCAGAGGTTTAAACAGTATACTAAAAATATCAAGAACGATAGCAGATATTGACGGCAAAGCAAACATAGAAAAAAAGCATGTGATGGAAGCACTTTCATATAGAAGAATTGATAAGGAGCTAGGTAATGAAGCAATTTAAGTTTCACAGTATAGAACATCTGCTTTTGGATATTGAAAAATTACTCTTGTATATGGCATTTTATGGCAAGATACAAGAACGTAGGTTGATGTCAAAATTTTTCGATGTTATATGTGAGAAGTTTGAAAATGAAGAAAGTGATAATATGGAAGATGAGATAAGTGATGCGACTGTAATGAGTGAAAATAATAAAGAGCTAGAAAATTATTATGAACTATTCGAGCGAAACAACAACGATTCGCCAGAAGAAATAATAAAGATAATATTTAATGAATATAAACTGGATTCTAGGATATTAGATGCAGAACACCAAAAGTTACAGAGAATTTTACAAAATAAAAGCATCCATTTTATCAGTGTGTTAGATGATGAATATCCAAGTTTACTAAGACAAATCAAGGGCTATCCCTTTGGCTTATTTTTTAAAGGGGATATTAGCTTATTGCAAAAGCCTTGTGTGGCGGTGGTTGGTAGCAGAAAAGCGACTTATGATGCCGATAAAATGTGTGATAAAATCGCGCTACATCTAAAACACAAGGACGTTAGTGTGGTTAGTGGATTGGCATTTGGTGTAGATAGCTTAATTCATAAAGCTTGCTTGAGACATGGGGTAAAAACCATTTCTGTCTTACCATCTTGTGTAGATAAGCCAATACCGGTGAGTAATAGGAATATTGCTAATAAAATATTGGAAGCAGGCGGACTACTTATTAGTGAAAATCCACCGAATTTTAATGTAAGACCAGAATCTTATGTGGAACGCAACAGAATTATCAGCGGGATTGCCGATAGAACCTTGGTAGTGGAGGCAAAAATAAAAAGTGGTTCTATGAGTACTGCAAAATTTGCCATAGAACAAAATAGAGATTTATATGCGATGGTGGGTTCTATTAGTAATCCTGTTGCGGAAGGCTGTAATTATCTTATAAGCCAAGGAGCAAAACCGCTTGTGTATGCAAAGGATTTTTATGATGTGATAGATGATGAACATAAGAATTTTGTTAATAAAGAAAATAAATTACCAGAATCAGACATTTTAGATTTTATCAAAAAAAGGGGGAGGGTAGAACTTGACGAAATTATAGAAAATTCAAACTTGAGTAAATCGGAGATAATTTCTAAACTAACAGAATATGAGATTTTTGGTTATATAAGGCGACAACGAAATTATGTGGAGCTTGTTTAAAAAAAACAGCGTAGTTTATGGGAAACAGTACATAATCCAAATTTTAACCGTGTTCAATTCGATACGTTTAGAAATCAATCAGGTTTAAATAAATTTACTATGACACTTACTAAGTGAACTACATCAACGAATGCCTTTGGAATTATATCTAATGCTGGTAGATATGGTGGAACGTATGCGCATAGTGATATCACATTAGAGTTCGCAACTTGGATTTCAGCTGAGTGTAAATTTTATTTTATAGTTGATTATAAAAGACTGAAACCAAAGAATCAAAAGGAAATATCAGAGATTATGCTAGTCTTAATCAACTTTTAATATTATCAAATATGGAGAGTTGCAACGCTATTATGATAGAAAAGGGATTAAGTCAATCAGAGAGAATGATTGAACTTAGGAGAATGGCGAGAACTCAGCTTATGTCACTCCAAAAGTTAAATGATACAAGCATTAAAAGTTTAGAATAGTAATTGACAGATTTAAGATGTATAACCTACTAGATGATGTATTAGTTTAGACTATGTCATAAAATTTTGTTGTTTTTATAACAAAAAAATAGTAGAATAGACCTAACAGAATAAGAGAGTTTATGAAGGAGTGATATGTTATGACATCAAATATGAAAATAGCTAAATTCACTATCTGGTCTAAGTATATAGTATTTGTGACAGTAGTAGTTAATTTGATTGTGTCTTATTTTTTTCTAGACTTTTTATATGCGCTAGCAGACGGTGCCAACTATTCAGAATCTGCTTTTCATGACATTGAAAGTCTAGCTAATATTTTAAATATATTTCATGCGGGTATTGCTATCTTATCTTTTATTTTATTTGTAACATGGTTTTACAAATCATATGCTAATTTAGAAAACGTAGTTGACAATCTGGAACATAAAAAGGGTTGGATAATAGGTGCATGGTTTGTGCCATTTGTAAATCTTTATAAACCATATAAAATTATGAAAGATATGTATTTAAAAGTACAAGGGATATTAAATTATAAGGAATCCTATCATAAAGATTCGATATCAACAAGTGTAATAGGCTGGTGGTGGGCGACATTTTTAACATCATCTCTTACATCTGAAATATCAGAAGCTTTTTTTAAGCATGCTGAGTCTATTGATATTGTGATTATAGGCTCTTATATTAATTTAGTTTCAATAATTATAGCGGTAGCATATGTAGTTTTATCAATAAAACTAATCAAAGATTATGCCATAGTTGAATCTGTCATAGCTGATATGAAGATAGATGAAAAATTAACCATTTATGGTAGTTCTTGTAATATAAGCGATAGAAAATTGCAATAAAAATATATTCTGTGGTATATTTAATTTTGTGCTAAGAATTAGGATTTTTTACCTAATAGAGAGGTTACATATGGTTTTAAAGAATAAGTATATATTGTCAATTGTTTTATCATTTTGTATTATTTTTATTGTAGCAATAAGTTCAGAATGTTTGTTTACGGACTCTACTATCACTTTTAATTCAGCTATAAAAGTGGAAGGGCTTACTGCTGAAAATAGTGTGGAATTAAGTACTAAAGAACTTGATTCTATGCCTATGAGGGCTATTGTAGATCAACAAATTATTTTACCAAAAAACCCGAACAAAAAAGTCAAATGTAAGAGTATCAATTTATCATATCTTTTGATTGATTTCTGTGGTATCAACGTAAAAGATGCTGATGTTTTATTTATTGATTCTAAAAACAAGCACTCGGTTGTGATAACTGTAAGTGATTTAAAAGACAAACAAAACGGCTATTGCTTAGCCTATGATTTCAGGGATAAAGGGAATGAAGCAGCTTATATTTTATTAAATAGTGATGGTATTTTATCAACAGAAACAGCGGATATATTATATATTGATAAAATAAAAATAAATACTGAATTAAACGTTAAAGACTTGCCTAAAATTATTCCTCAATTCAAAGATTTAGATGGTAACTATGAATATGCTAAAAATGCGATATCTGAACTAGCTAAAATGGATATGATTTCCGGGATAAATGAATCAGAATTTGCTCCTGCAGATGAATTAACGAGAGCTGAGTTAGCTAAAATTATAGTAGATACTCTTAAACTAGATAAAGTTCAATATGATAATAGGTATAGTGATGTTAGTAGTTCTGATTGGTATGCCTCTTATATTGCTAGCGTCGTAGATGAAGGCATAATGAATGGGTATACTGACGGAACATTTGGTTCTAATAGTCAGATCAATAGACAAGAATTTGCAACTATATGTACAGAAATTGCGATTAAAACGGGTAAAGTCACAGAAGATGAAATCCTTGAATATAGTTTAAAAGATAGTAGATTTAAAGACCGCGATAGTGTATTTGGTTGGATAGAAAATTCAGTTGCTTATTTGGATTCACTTGGTGCATACAATACTTATATAAAAGACGAATTCTTACCACTACAATCCATAAATAAAGCAGAAGCTGCATTTGTCATTTATACACTATTGTTTGATAATTAGAATAAAAAAGGGGCTGTTGCATTAAGAAAAATTTAATGCAACAGTTTTTTTATTGCAAAAAAATAAGAGAACAACCTTTAAAAAAATTGTTCTCTAATGT
>PDWI01010649.1_pt1 | contig 10256 bp, 11 predicted proteins | sample 1430891 | NCBI WGS metagenome assembly PDWI01 (sample SAMN01162508, study PRJNA174530) | Oral metagenome, whole genome shotgun sequencing project. | biome: Marine environment; feature: Marine mammal; material: Swab sample of the gingival sulcus; isolation source: swab sample of gingival sulcus... | reverse complement strand
CGATATATCTAAATCATCAAAAACGCCTTCTTGTAATCTCTTTTTAACTGAAATAGTAGCTAAATCCATAAGAGAAATTGGCTTTTTAATTGCTAATTCTTCTCTATCTTTTTTATAGTGTTCAAAAACTTCTTTTATTTTAGCAGAGTATTTGTTTTGATCAAATTTAACCTCTTCAATCTCTGTTAAAAAAGTTGTATGTCTACAATGATCCGACCAATAAGTATCAATAACTTTGAGTTCTGTTATAAAAGGATCTCTTCCTTCTTTATTAAAATACTCTCTGATATAATCAAGGTCTAATGCACTCATAGCAAAACCTTCTGATTTTTTTAATTCTTTTATCTCATCAAATGAATAATCTTTAAACCCATTATATTTTTTTACATCTTCTACTGTAATATCTGTCATTTGAAGTGTAAGTGGCATTGTAAAATCTATTTCTTCACATTCTACTGGATTAATAAGATATTTCTTTATTTTTATTCTATCTTCTTTTGATATATTTCCTTTAAAAACATATATTTTAGACCAATGAATTTTAGGTTTATTTCCTGTTATCATTTGAATACACTGCTCTGCAGAATCTGCCCTTTGATCATACTGTCCTTTTAAAAGTGCTGATCGAAAGATAAAATCATATTCTAGATTGTTTATCTCATCATAAATATTATCTACATTTATTTCAGAAAGAACATTTTCTTTTGCAATGTTAAAATCCTCTTCACTTAAGTTTTCTACATCATAACAATTGATAATTCTAAGTGATTGAATCGCTAAGTTTAAATTCTTATTTAGCTCAGAAATCAAATTATCTGCTTCTACCCTAAATTTTTCTTTTTTCTCAACAAATACTCTTTTAACCATAATACCTCCGTTTACATCTTGATTTTATCACAGAATAATGTATAATAATAATTAATAATTATTATGTTTTTAATAAGTACAGCTTATAGGAGGAATATGGATATTAATTTTGAATTATATAAGGTTTTTTATTATGTTGCAGAGAATTTAAGTTTTACGAAAGCTAGTAAATTACTATTTGTTAGCCAATCTTCTGTTAGTCAATCAATAAAACAATTAGAAAGTAAATTAAATGTAAAATTATTTAATAGGGATAAAAAAAATATTATACTGACAGAAGAAGGGAAAATTCTTTTTTCTTACGTAAAAGTATCATTTGAGAACCTAAAAACTGCTGAAAAAAGAATAGAAAATTATGAAAAAAATGAAGTGTTTATTGGAGCTTCTGATACTCTTTGTAAGTATCTTTTATTACCTATTTTTAGAGATTTTCATCAATCAAATCCTGATATAAAAATAAAAATATCCAATCAGCCCTCTAAGATGACAATAGAAGATATTCAAAATAATAAACTGGATTTTGGAATCGTTAATCTTTCTTCGAATGAACGATATGATAATATTAATACGATTCATCTAAAAGAATATGAAGAAGTGCTTGTATGTTCTAAAAATATGTACAAAAACTTTTCTGGTAAAATTAGCTTTGATGATATAAAAGACTATCCTATGATAACGCTTAGAAATAATACGAATACTAGGAACTTTCTAGATAATTTTTATAAAGAAAATAATAGAATATTAGAGCCTGAATTTGAAGTTGTTAGTATTGATTTAATTATTGAACTGATAAAAACGGACTTAGGGCTTGGTTTTGTTATGTCTGAAACAATAAAAAAGGATGAAGATCTACGTAAAATAGACTTCTATCCTAAACTACCAAAAAAGAATATAGCGATTATAATAAATAAAACCTTGCCAGTATCAAATACTGCAAGGCTATTTATAGGCTTTATCAAAGCGAGATATTAACATCCACCTGAACATCCACTGCAACCTGATTCTGTTTGGTTAACAGGTCTTACGATATATCCACCACCTGAAAGTTCAACTAATACATCACCAATTTGCTCATAGATGTCTTTTGACATAACAAATGTTACATCGTTTGATTCATCTTTTAAGTCATCTTCTTGTAACTCGTCCAGAGTTAAACCAAAACTTGGACCACTTCAACCCATACCTGCGATATAAATTCTTACATTATTCGGTTGATCTTCTTGTTGAGCCATTACAGCTTTAATCGCTTCAACCGTTTCCTGATTTGTGTGTATTTTCATACATCCTCCTTATAATTTTGTTACTATAATTGATAATATCAACAATAATACTCCTGTTAAAATATAAACCCAACCAATTTTAAGCTTTGTTTTAATTTTTTCATTATACTTTTCATCATTTTCTTTTATATACTTCTTATTTAAATCTTGTTTTTCAAATAATTTAGACATATTTGAAGCTACATAAGTACCATATGCTATAACAGCTAAACCTAAATATGTTAATATATTTGAAAACATCATAAAAGACCAAGAAAAACCAGTTACTATAATTGTTAATATCGAACTTAGTATTATAATGATTCCAAATAATATTCCATTTTTTATGAAAATATTCATGAAACCTCCAACGAAAATAGAATAACATAAAATGCTAATTTAATCAACTAAGATAGAATTTCTTAATATTTACTAGATTTTCCTTGTAACATCTTTAAACCAGTCCAACATATCTTTCGGCAGTCTATCTTTTAATTTGTGATATACCATTTCGTGATATCTATTCAAATTATCTTTTTCATAGGAAGAAAGAAGTTCTATATTAACACCATCTAAATCTATTGGCGCATAGGTAACATGTTCAAAACCTAAAAATCTTCCATCTTCATTTTCTAAAATATCTTTTATTAAAAGTTCATTTTCTATCCTAATCCCATGGGAATCCTTGATATATATTCCTGGTTCATCCGTTATAATCATGCCTGGTTCTAAAGTATGAGAATCATTTATCCCTTCTCTTTTATACCATCTAAAGCCACTAGGCCCTTCATGTATATTTAATAAAAAGCCTACTCCATGACCCGTTCCACATTTATAATCAAGCATATAATTCCATATCGGACTTCTAGCTAGAATATCTAAATTAAGCCCTGTACATCCATATAAAAATTTTTGTGAAGCAAGTGATATGAATCCTTTAAGAACTAATGTATAATGAAGTTTTTCTTCTTCTGTTAAATCTCCTAAAGGAATCGTTCTCGTTATATCCGTACTCCCGTCCATATAATTACCACCAGTATCAAATAGGTAAAAGCCTTTATTTAAGAGTTCTACATCATTTCCTACGTGATGATAATGCATCATTGCAGCATTTTCTTTATAAGCTGATATTGGAGAAAAACTAGGCCATAGAAAATCTTCTTCTGCTGCTCTAAAGGATTCTAATTTATCCGATACATTAGCCTCCGTAAGTTTTATCTTTCCGATATTCGTTTTTACATAATGCATAATTTTAGTGATAGCAATACCATCTTTAATATGACAGTTTTTAATATTTTCTATTTCAACAGGATTTTTTATTGCCTTAAATAAAATCTGTGGATTTACCTTATTTATAATATGAACACTTTTATCTATACTTTTAAATATTCTATAGTTCACTCTATCTGGATCTAAAATAATATTTATATCTTTAAACCTTGAAATATAATCATAGACCTCATCATAGCTCATTACAATAATATTATTTTCTTTTAATTTCGATCTTATCTCATCATTTAATTTGTTTTCATCTATAAAAAGTATTGCTCTATCATTTTCTATCACTGCATATGACAGTACAAGTGGTGAATTTCCTGCATCTCTTCCTCTTATATTAAAGGTCCATGCTATATCATCAAGAGCACATAGAATCTGAGGATGTCCATCTAATTCCTCTCTAATTCTAGATAGTTTAGATTCTATTGTTTCTCCTGAATACTTCGTATCTAAATAAAATGCCTTCTCCTTAGACATACTAGGTCTATTTGTCCATATAATATCTACTAAATCCTCTTTTATATATAAAGAACCTGATTTAGCAGTTGCAATATCTTCCAATTTCAAGCCTTCTGAAAGTGAAGCAGTCTTTCCATCAAATCCTATCACTCCACCTTCTCTTAACTCTTCTTCTATAAATTCATAAATTGTTGGTACATCTTTTTGAAGCATTTTATATAATCTTATACCATCTTTAAGCTCATTTTCTGCTTGTATAAAATATCTACCATCAGTCCATAGCCCAGCCTTATTTTTTGTAACAATAAGCGTCCCAGCTGATCCTGTAAATCCTGACACATAAGCCCTTGCTTTAAAATATTCTGATACATACTCACTTTGATGAAAATCAGATTAAAAAACAATATATATATCAATATCTCTCTTTTCCATCTCTTGTCTTAAAAATGTTATACTATCCATTCGTCCTCCTACTTCATCGATCTTTTATTATCATACATTCTCTTATCTGCAAGTCCTATTGCTTCCTCAACGGATTGATAAGACTCCTTGTATGCAAATCCTATTGCAAAACTTATCCCCATCATCAGTGTATCATTACATTTTATATAAGCAACATCAAGTTTTGTTCTTAATATTGTCATAATTTTTTCTGCATATTCCTCATCTACGATATCTGATATAACCAAGAACTCATCACCACCCATTCTGATAATGATATTATCATCAAATACATCACTGAGTACTTCAGAAAATTTCTTTAAATATTTATCGCCAGTTAAATGTCCCAATCTATCATTTATTGACTTCAAATCATTTAAATCAAGCATAAAGAACGATATATTTTCTTTACTATTTAAATCATCTTCTATTAAATTAAAGTACATTCTATTATAAAGACCTGTTAGTGAATCATTATAAAGGAGTTGTTCTCTTTCTTTTAATATAATAGACTCATCTCTAACAGAGATATAAGACCTTACACTTCTCTCTAACATAAGTATGATAAATATAATAATGATTATTAAAAAAATAACAAAATAGGAAAGTTTCCTCTCTTTATTTGTTTGAATTACAGGTATATTATTGATTCCTGCTTCTCTTATCAAATCATAATTCATTAAAGTAAACGCTTTATTAATGATATTTGCTAGCGTTTTCTTATCCTTATTAAGAGCAAAATATATAAAACTATCTGATGCTGTTGCGCCTTTTCTTACAATATCTTTATAGCCAAGTGCATTAATATAATACTCAACAACAGTCGGATTTTCTATAAAATAATCTACCTTTTTTCTTGACACAAAATCTATCGTTTCTTCTATACTATCTGTTTCAATAAGCGTATAATTAGTCAAGTTTTTTTCAAGCATTTCTTTATGATAAAAACCTTTAACAACCGCCACCCTTTTATCATTTAATCCATAAATATCACCTACGTACTGCGAATCTCTATTCCCATAAATCATATCTATTTCTTCTACAATAGGATCTGTAAATATAAACTTCTCTAATCTTTCTTTAGTTTTAGCTATATTTAACATATCTATCTTGCCTTCTTCAAACATTGAATATAACGCATCAAAATCGTCTACAACAACTTCAAAACTTATTCCTACATTATCAGCTAAAAACTTTATTACTTCAGGAATAATACCCTCAACCCCATTTCTATCCGCATATTCAAATGGTAAATAATCTTTTGAAATACCTATTTTTATATGTTTATTATCCCTCATAAAACGAAGCTCTTCACTTGAAAAATTAAGGAGTTTATGATTATATTTGATATCTGCTATTTTAACTGCATTTTCAATATCAGCACGATGTAATTTAATAAATTTGTTAATAATATCTATAATAATTTTATTTTCTTTTAATGCTGATATAGTCATTTCAGAATATACTTTATTTAAATTCGTTATTTTTTTAAGAGAAGGATTATTGATAAGGAACTCTTTCTCAATCCCTCCAGCTTCAATAATAAATGCGTCTATTTCAGCATTTTTAAGAGCTAAAATAGTATCTGATTGTAAATCATATTCTTTTATTTCTGCATCTATTTTATCATAATATTTTTTAAACAAATCAATAGCTATATCAGATTTTACAAATCCTATTCTTTTATTTTCTAAATCTCCTAAAGTTCTTACATTCATTTCTTCAGAAGATATAACAGAATAATAATATGTTAAAATAGGTTCAGTAAAAACCATATACTCCATTCTTTCAGCAGTTTTATTAGCTCCTGATAAAAGCATATTTTGACCATTTTTTAAATTATTAAATATTACATTCCACGAATTATCTGGTACGACCCTTATTTTAAGACCTATTTCTTTATTTATTAAATTTACTATCTCTAAAATATATCCTGATACATTATTATTATATACGAAAAAACTACTCCCAGAATAATTGCTAACACCTATATTAATTATTTTATCTTTATTTTCTAAAACCCATTCCTCTTCTTCAGCTGTAAGACCTATTTTATCACCAGCACTAACACTTATATTAGAAAATAAAAACATAATTGTTATTGTGAAAATTACGCATATTTTTCTATTAAAAATAAACTTCATTAAAACCTCCAAACCATTTAATATTTTATCGGTATCAATCAAAAACTTTCTAATGCTTAATAGAATAATTCTCTTGATATTATAACATTTTTATTTTATTCTTTCAATCGAAGATGATTCTCATTGACTTTTATGTACTTTTTCAGTATACTTAAACTAATAGAAGATTAAGGAGGATATATGAAATCTTTATTAAATAAAATGAATACTACTTTGAAATTTGAAACTGCATCTGCTCATTGTGATGTACCTTGCGGTATTTACGACCCTATTTCAGCACAAATTGCAGCACTTACTGTTGTTAGAATGGTAGATTTAATAGAAGACCAAGGCAACAAAGAGCACGGAACTCCTGAGTTTCGTAATAGAGTTATGAGATTAGTTTTAAATAAAGAAGAACATGCTGAAAAAGCTAAGCATGAAATTAGAGTTATATGGGGAGATTTCATAAAACCTAAACATGTGGAAGAATATCCTGAGTTACATAACTTAGTTCATTCAATAATGGCTCTTGGTTCAGAAGCAAAACAGCATGTAAATAGAGAAGTTGCAGTAGAACTTCTTGAAAAAATAAATGAATTTGCTGAAATTTTCTGGAAAATTAAAGGAATGGAAACAGTAAAAGCGAAAGCACCTTATGCACCAAATTTAGAACTTGTTTATAGAAAGTTATAATGTTTAAAATCATAAAGATTACTGGACGCAGTATGGAAGATGAGTATTTTGATGGTGATTTTGTTTTAATACTAAAATCACCATTTTTTAAATACTTTTTAAAAAGTGGCAGAGATATTGTATTTCATAAAAATCCTTATGGAACAATGATTAAAAGAATTGAAAGCATTAATGAAGATAAATCATTAAATTTAAAAGGATTAAATGATAAAAGTATTAGTAGTGAACTTCTTAAAAATATACCTTATAGTAATATAAAAGGTATTGTTATTTTTCATTTTAAATAGTTGTTATTTCATAGAAAAATGTTTATAATGTAATAAAAGGAGGCAGTGATGAAATTTATAAATACAATTAAAGCAAAAGTTGATAATACAAAGGATTTTATTCAACCTCTCATTGATAAACATTTAGATGAAATAAAAGAAATGGTCTCTATTTCAAATAACTCTTCTATATTTATAAAAGAAAAATTAAATGAAATAAAAGATAGTGTTGATAGAATTATGATATCTGTAAATAATATAAACTATAATATAAAGAAAAGAAGTAGTTAAACTACTTCTTTTTATTAAACACTTTCTTTTATTTTAAACATTAATACTGCTCCTGCAACACTTGCATTAAGCGACTCTATATTCCCTTCCATTGGAACCTTAACCTTTATATCAATCATATTCATAATCTCATCAGTTATACCACTTGCTTCATTACCTATTACAAGAACGATATTATTATCATATTTAATTGTATTATAATCTCTTCCGTCTAATGAACCACCATAGAATTTAAAATTTTCTTTCAATTTGTATATCTCTTTACTATCAAAATCTGTGAATATATTCATATTCACGATAGAACCCATAGATGATCTAATTGATTTCTGACTATAAGGATCCACTGAATTTTTTTTAAAAATAACAGTTTTAAACCCTGAAGCTTCTGCCGTTCTAATAAGAGTTCCTGCATTTCCTGGATCTTGAATTTCATCTAAAAGAAGTATAGGTGGTATTATTGTGCTTTCTTTTTTTCTACATACTGCAATAATTCCTTGTGGATTTTTAGTTTCTGAAATCTCTTTCATCAATTCTTCAGAAATAATATATATTTTTTTAAAATCTAAATCCTTATAATCTAAATTGGAAATATATATTTCTTCCACCATATTATTTTCTAATGCCTGCATAACAATTCTAAATCCATCTAAAATAAAAACATTTTCTTTACTTCTATACTTCTTCGTCTTTAATTTGATAAGCCTTTTAATATAATTATTCTGCCTAGATTCTATCATTATACTCTCTCAAGTCTTTTTATATCATCATTATGACCTATAACCACAATAATATCATCTGCTTCTATTGGAAGTTTAGGATCTACATTGATATCTATTCTATTAGGAGATTTAACTGCTATTACATTTATATTCCACTTTGCTCTAAGATTAAGATCAATAATAGATTGACCTATCCAATCTTTAAGTGGCTCTATCTCAACAACAGAATAATCTTCTGAAAGTTCAATAAATTCAATAATCTTGTTAGAAACTAAGTTCTTAGCAATTCTCACACCCATCTCTCTTTCTGGGAAAACTACCCTATCTGCACCTATTTTATAAAGTACTTTAGCATGCATATCCGTTTGTGCCTTTGCTATAATATATTTTATTCCAAGCTCTTTTACCATAAGAGTAACCATTATAGAAGCCTGAATATTATTTCCTATTGAAATTACTGCTACATCAAAATTTCTTATACCAAGTTTTTTAAGAGCATTTTCATCTGTTGCATCAGCTTGAACAGCATGTGTAACTTTTTCAGACATATTTTGTACTGTTTCTTCTGAAGAATCTACAACCATCACTTCACAACCTAAATCATATAATTTTCCTGCTACAGAAGACCCAAATCTTCCACTTCCTATAATAACAAACTGTTTCTTCATAATCCTCTCCTTATCCTACACTAATCTTAGTCTTTGGATATCTAATAAGTGATGTATCTTGCTGTTTAGCAGCAAGTGCTACTACAATTGTAAGAGCCCCAACTCTTCCTGCAAACATCGTAAATATTATAATAATCTGACCTACTGTTGATAATGAACTAGTAAAACCTAAAGATAATCCTACTGTTCCAAGTGCTGATATAACCTCAAATAATAAAGTTAAAAAATCAACATTTTTTTCTGTTATCGTAAGTATAAAAGTAACGATTAATGCAAGCGAAAATACTACTCCTATAATTGTAAGTGCTCTATTCACTGTATGTCTTGATATTCTCTTTTTAGAAAATTCTACATCATTTCTTCCTTTTACAACTGATACAATAACTAATATTAATACCGCAAAAGTTGTTGTTTTAATACCTCCTGCTGTTGAACCAGGAGAACCACCTATAAACATAAGAATAATAGTTAAAAACTTCGATGTTTCTGTTAAATTAGCTAAATCTATCGTATTAAAACCAGCTGTTCTAGTTGTAACAGATTGGAACATTGATGCTGTTAATTTTCCTTTGAATGAAAGTGGTTTTAATGTATATGGATTTGTATATTCTAATAAAAAAAACATAATAAATCCTAGTAAAATAAGAGAAATCGTAATTAAAATAACAAGTTTTGAATGAATTGATAATCTCGAATATGATCGATTATTAACAACATCAATCATCACGCTAAAACCTAACCCTCCTAATATAATTAATGACATAATGATAAAACTAACAGAAATATTCTCTGTATAGGGAGTAAGGGATCTACCTCCTCCTATTAAATCAAATCCTGCATTGCAAAATGCTGAAACTGAATGAAATATTCCATAAAATATACCTCTTTTAAGACCAAAATCTGGTATAAAATTCATAGCTAATAAGAAGGCACCTACACCTTCTATTATAAAAGTTGCCTTTATAACATTTATTGTAAGTCTCACAACACCTTGAATAGTAAAATTATTTAAAGCCTCCTGCATAACGAGTCTTGATTTTAAGCTTATTTTCCTACCTACTAAAAGTGCAATAGTTGTTGCCATAGTCATAATACCAAGTCCACCTATTTGTATTAAACTGAGTATTATTATCTGCCCTACTACATTCCAATATGTTCCTGTATCAACAACAACTAATCCTGTAACACA
>PDWI01029192.1_pt1 | contig 10257 bp, 7 predicted proteins | sample 1430891 | NCBI WGS metagenome assembly PDWI01 (sample SAMN01162508, study PRJNA174530) | Oral metagenome, whole genome shotgun sequencing project. | biome: Marine environment; feature: Marine mammal; material: Swab sample of the gingival sulcus; isolation source: swab sample of gingival sulcus... | reverse complement strand
GTCATATCCATCGCCTGCAATTTTTATCTGCTCGTGCTCTGCTTTTATATCTTTGCCAATAGTTTTAAATTCTCTGAAATCGAAGACCGAATCTTGCTCAACCTCTATTTTCTTATCAGGCAAAAATTCTTCGGACATTGCCAAATAACTGTCTGCATTAATCTTCAATCTTTGCCCTAACACATCGGGATAATCCTCGCCCTCTAAATTGAAGAAAGGATGAGTAGTCATATTTACGATGGTTTTTGCATCACTTTTAGCCTCAATTTCCATCACCAATTCATTTTCCTTTGTCAATTCAAAAGCAACGGTAGATGTCAATTCCCCCGGATAGCCTTCTTCCATATCGGCACTGACATATTGCAATTTTAGTTTGTTGTTACCGTATTCTACCGGAGTCCAAACTTTGTGCGAAAAGCTATTAATGCCGCCATGCAAGTGATTGGGAAATATATTTTGGCTTAATTGATAAGTCTTACCGTCCAATTCAAACTTTCCCAAGCCAATGCGATTAGCACATCTGCCTATCAAAGCACCAAAATACGGTAATTTTTTGATATGCTTTTCAAGACTACCATAGCCCAGAGTTACATCTATCATCTTATTGTTCCTATCGGTAAATTCTATCGATAAAATACGAGCACCGTGGTTGCTTATACAAACCCGCATTTTACCCTTATTTTCCAGCACGAAAAAATCTACCTCTTGGTTATCTATATTCGCTTTAAATTTTTCACTATTAATCATATTAAGTTATTTTCTAATATTTAGTCTCTGCAAGAAAACTCCAAAAATTATTTAAAAGATTCTTTTATAAGAAACCTTTGAATAATCCAAAATATGAGGCGATTTTGAGGCTAGAGAAAATTTTAACCCACAGCAACCTTGTGGTTGTGAGGACTTAAAATTTTTGATAACGAAAAAATAGTCCATAGTTTGGATTCTTTTAACACTTATGCAAAGGTTTCTACAATTTTTTTCATATTATCTATTTTGTCTATCATACTCTCTAAAAGTTTTGCTTGAGATTTTGACCGCTCCAAATTATGCGTAGGATGCTTAATTTTGTAGTAAGAATCTCCATTTAGATAGTCCGATAAAAATCGTATAAATTGCTCATAGGTAATCAAAATTCCTGCATAGGCTAAATTCTCCGCTTCGGCTTTACATAGAAAACTCTTAGCTATCGACAAATAGCCTTTGGCATAGCCCTCAAATAGTTCTAAACTCATAGACACATTCTCGGGACTATCCTCAGTGCCGGTATTGGTACCGGAGCGTAACGCATCACCAAAATCGTGTAATATAGAGCCTTGCATACAAGTGTCTAAATCTATCATACAAATAGCCTTATCATCTTGGTCGAACAAGATATTACTGATTTTTGTGTCATTGTGTACAATTCTTTTAGGGATGATATTGTCTTTTATTTTTTTGTCAATATCTATGATCAAATCCTTGTATTTTTGAGCAACTACGATAAGGTCTTCTACCTTGTTTTTCCTACCAAAAGTATCTTTTTTCACACTATCCTCAAAATCTTTTATTCGTTTGCTGGTATTGTGAAAATCAGGAATTGTATCTGCTATGCCATCACTGTCCAAGTCAATCAAGTAATGTTGAAAGTTGGCAATAGCTTTTCCTGCTTCAAAGGCTAATTGAGGCGAAGATACTCTTGAAAATGTCAAGGTATTTTCAATGAATTTGGACATATTCCAATATCCGCCGTTTTCATCTTCAAAATAGTACAGTCCTTTGTGAGTCGGTACGAACTCTAAGGTCTTTGCGTTGAGTTTATTTTGTATGTGTTCGGTTATAATGACTTTATTTCTCGTAAGAGCCGGAATATCCTTAAACACATCTCCGTTTATTTTTTGTAGCACATATTTTTCCTCATCAGTTTCTACCAAATAAGTATTATTAATCAGTCCGCCTCCAAAGGTTTTGCCGCTAGTAAAATCACCTTTTATTTTGAAATTATCGGCTATCCCTCTTAAATTAATTTTACTATCCATCTGCATTTTACAGTTTTATAAACTGAAATCTTTGAGTAGGTATTAAAAGACTCCAAACTATGGACGATTTTCTCTTGTCTCAAACTCGTCTCATGTTTTGAGTTATTCAAAGGTTTCAAATCGTATAATTGTATAAGATTATATGGTGTCAAAGGTAGTTATATTTTCATTACTCTCCTCTTTTTTTATTTTGTTTTTACAATCACTCTTTTTTACCGTAAAAACTTCAATTTCCCATTTCTATTATATTTGGCTATAACTGATGGAGTGGTGTCGCTTGGAATGTTTTGTTTGTAAGGGAGTATATAATCTACCTCTTTTTTTATTTTTTGGTTTATTTCCTCGTAGCTTCTTGGAAATGGCTCTCCGGCTATATTTGCAGAAGAAGAGACTATTGGTTTTCCAAACTTTTCAATAAGTTTTGATATTACTTTTTCTTTTATCACCCTTATAGCTATGCTTCCCTTGTCTCCGGTAAGTATATCGGGGAGGTTTTTTGCTTTTTTGTAGATGATAGTCAGAGGTCTATTGTGATAGTACAGCAATGTCTCGATTCTGGGATGTAAATTTTCTACATATTTTTTTAGCATTTCAATATCCGAAACCAATACTATAAAAGGCTTGTTTATATCTCTATTTTTTATCTTGTATATCTTTTTTATGGCTTCTTCATTGGTAGCGTCACAGCCTATACCCCAAATAGTATCAGTAGGATATAATATTATTTTTCCTTTTTTTAGGTTAGAAATAGCAATGTTTAAATTAATTTCCATACATTTGGGCAAAGCTATATTGTAGAACTACTTTGAAATGGTATGTTGCTACAACAAGTTAGTTACAAAAATTGCACTACAAACGTAAAGAAAACGTTAAGTATTATGATGTGTGGCAGAAAAATATTTTTTAGTAGGATTTGGATAGTTTTATTTTTCTTGACTTTATCGATTACGATAATGCAGGCTAAACATATTGTGGGTGGTGAAGTTACCTATAAAGTTTTAAAGACAGATGGTGTTTTAGGGGGGCGTGCAAAGTATGAAATTAAATTTACAATTTATAGAGATGCATTGAGCGGTGGAGCTGAGTTTGATCCTGTGGGATATTTTGGTATTTATAGGTTTATTGATGGAAATTGGGAATATTACACTCTTTTGGAAGCCGGTGTTGAGAATATCAGTACCATACAAAATATAGATAATCCTTGTTTTGAATCCCCTCAAAATATAAGATATGAAAAGGGGGAATATATCTTGGTTATAGAACTTCCTATAATCAATTCGCCATATCAAATCACTTATCAAAGGTGTTGCAGAACAAATGATTTGGTGAATATTGTAACTCCTGATGCTACCGGAGCAACATACTATGTAGATATATACCCACAAGCACAACTTGAGGGAAATTACAGTCCTGAATTTAAGGATTATCCACCTACGGTGCTTTGTGCAGATATTGAATTTGAGTTCGACCATTCCGCTACGGATAACGATGGGGACTCTCTTACTTATGAATATTTTACCCCTAAGCATGGTGGAGGTCTTGCCGGTTCTACTCCCGGAACTTATGATCAAGCAAATGATTGCAATGGTGTGTCGCCTATTCCTAATGAAGATTGTGAACCGCCATTCCCTGATGTCGTTTTTAGATCGCCCTACACATTCAAAAATCCTATAGGGGGAAGTCCGGCTATTGATTTGGATGAAAAGACAGGGCTTATGTTTGGAAATCCAACAGATATCGGACAGTATCTTGTAGGCGTTAGGATAAAAGAATTTAGAAATGGTGAACTGATAGGGACGGTTCAGAGAGATTTTCAATTTGTAGTTACGCCTTGTGCTCCTGTGGTAGATGCTTTTGTGAAAGGTGGTAATTTGGTAGATGTCGATAAATTGGAATTGAGATATTGCGGAAAAGATACCATTACTTTCATCAATAAAAGTATAGAAAGGGACAAGATCTATTCCACAAATTGGGAGTTCAATGTCAATGGAAATAAAATTGTTAGTGACGATTGGGATGCAACTTTGGTATTTGAGGAAATAGGTACCTATACGGGTAAGTTGGTTTTAAATCGTGGATTGGTTTGTAGTGATTCTATAAATCTTGATATAAAGGTATTCCCCGAAATACACGCAGAATACAGCTTTGAGTTCGATTCTTGTGATTTTAAGCCTGTCGTTTTTACCAACCGTTCATACTCAAAAGCAGGCGATATAGAACAATATACTTGGAATTTTGGCGACGGACAAAGCTCTGACGAGGTTAATCCCCGAGTACAGTATGGTATTTCCGGTACTTATAACCAAAGTCTTATTGTGAAAGACAAAAATGAGTGTATGGATACTGCTTTATCAACAATTTACTATTATCCTGTTGTCAATGAAGTGGATTTTAAACCATCTAAGTATGCGGCTTGTTCTCCGGCTAATATAAATTTCAAGATAGATTCCATATTTTTTGATAGCTTGTACGATATTTCGTGGGATTTTGGCGACGGTACTTTTGATGATTCTGTCAATCCCTCACATATATATCAAGATCCCGGTGTTTATGCTGTGTCTGTACAGATAATATCACCGATAGGTTGTGTTGTAGAAAGGAATAAGGCGCATGCAGTTGATGTGCGTCCCGGTCCTACTGCTGATTTTGATTTTGAAAATGAAGAACCTAATATTTTAAATCCGAATATCGTCTTTAGTAATAACTCTGAGGGTGCTATAGGGTATTTTTGGGACTTTGGTGACGGTGGATTTAGCTCTGAATTTGAGCCGAGTTATATGTATAGAGATACCGGTAACTACACGGTATCGTTGGTAGCAAAATCAGAGAATTTTTGTACCGATACGGTTAGGAAGTCTATTTTTATTAGTCCCGAGGTGCCAATATTTTTTCCTAATGCTTTTACGCCTAATGGTGATGGTAAAAATGATGAATTTTTTGGGGTTTGCAAATTTCCGGGGTTGCTTTATGAGTTTGAATTAACGGTTTGGAATAGATGGGGAGGACTTGTTTTTGAGACAAATGACCCTTTGGATAGATGGAATGGAGCACCAATGAACACAGGACAGGTATTGCCGCAAGGCGTTTATGTCTATAAATACAGATTTACCAGTCCATCAGGACGTAGCGTTTCAAGTAAGGGATTTATAACGATAGTCAAATAAGTATTTTATTTAAAAACATACAGGGCGAGTTTGAGGCTAGAGAAAATTTTAACCCACAGCAACCTTATGGTTGTGAGGACTTAAAATTTTTGATAACGAAAAAATCGTCCATAGTTTGGGTTGTTTTTGTTTTTTTTTGACACTTATTCAAAGGTTTCTTATAGTATTATTCAATTCTTAATTAAATTTGTGCTTCGAATTGGAAAGGCATTGTGTTTTGATAGTGTTTCGTCCTATTGTGCGAGAGTGTTAAAGGGGGGCGTTATTTAGGTGTTAAAAAAGTTAGAAGAGGGAAGCGATTTAATTGAAAATGCATGTAAATTAATGGTCAATTGTTAATGATGTTTAGCTTTTTGCGATTAGCCTTTGGCTTTTGGCTTGTTTCAAGGGAACAATGAGTTAATGGAGCAATGCTTTAAGGAAATAATTATTTTTGTTAAAACATTGCGAACCAACGGTAAAAGGGCTAACGGTAAATAGCCAATAGCCGAAAAAAAATAAAGAAATGAAAAAAGTAATATTACAAAAAGATAAGTTTAGCTTTACATTGGAGCGAATAGCTAGACAATTGATAGAAAATCATAACGATTTTGAAAATACTTGTATGATTGGAATTCAAGATAATGGTTCGGCGCTTTCCGACAGACTTTTCGAGATATTGAAAAGGGAAGTTAAGGATCTTAAACTTGAATACGGGAAGTTGGATATTACTTTTTACAGAGATGATTTTAGGACTAGTGCCAAGCCGTTGTCGGCTAGTAAAACAGAAATAGATTTTTTGATTGAGAGTAAAAATGTTATTCTTGTTGATGATGTCTTATACACGGGAAGGACTATACAGTCCGCACTTTCAGCAATGCAACATTATGGCAGACCTAATAAAGTAGAATTAGTGGTTATGGTGGATCGTAGATTCAATAGAGAGTTGCCGATAGAGGCTGATTTTATAGGTACGTCTATTGATGCAGTCAATGATGCATACGTTGGAGTGGAGTGGGAAGATAGCCATGGCGAGGATAAGGTAATGCTTTATGCCAGTAAACAATAACTTTTTATCGTTAAAGAATTAAAATGAACAAAGAACAATTATCAGTTAAGCATCTTCTAGGGATAAAAGATTTGACAGAAAGAGATATTTATTTGATTTTTGAAACTGCGAAAGAATTCAAGCAGGTCATTAATCGTCCTATTAAAAAGGTGCCTACACTTAGAGATACGACTATTGCTAATTTATTTTTTGAAAATTCTACAAGGACTAAATTGTCTTTTGAGTTGGCTGAAAAAAGGTTGTCGGCAGATGTTATCAATTTCTCGGCTTCTTCTTCTTCTGTCAAAAAAGGGGAAACGCTTTTAGATACCGTCAATAATATCTTAGCGATGAAAGTAGATATGGTGGTTATGCGTCATCCTTCTCCTGGAGCACATTATTTTCTTTCTCAAAATATAGATGCTTCTATCGTCAATGCAGGTGATGGTACCCACGAACATCCTACTCAGGCTCTTCTTGATAATTTTTCAATTTACAATCACTTTGGTGATGTCAAGGGTAAAAAGATTTTGATACTCGGTGATATTATGCACTCTAGAGTGGCAATGAGTAACATATTCTTGCTTAAGAAATTGGGCGTTGAGGTCAAAGTTTGTGGACCAAAAACACTTATTCCAAAGTATATTCACACATTGGGAATAGGCGTGGAGTACGACGTAGAAAAAGCCTTAAAGTGGTGTGATGTCGTCAATATCTTGAGAATTCAGCTAGAAAGACAAGACATTAAGTACTTTCCTTCTCTTAGAGAGTATTCACAGTATTTTGGTGTTACAAGAGATTTGTTAAATAAGGTCGGTAAGGAATTATTGATTTTGCATCCCGGTCCTATCAATAGGGGAGTGGAGCTTGAAAGTCAGGTAGCGGATTCCGACCAAGCGATAATATTAGACCAGGTAGAAAATGGTGTCGCCGTTAGAATGGCAGTTCTATTTTTGCTTGCAAATAGAAGGAATAAGTCTTAGAAGAAGAAATTTCGTAGATTTAGAGTAGTAGCTTTTTTATATCACAAGGGCATAAGTTCGCTGCGTTTTGTTTCATACTTGTTTTATATGTACTAAAATTCTTATTTTTAGTACATATAGGTAAAAAACAATAGAAATGACGTAATTTTAATTTGTATTATTTTTATTTAGTGCCTGCAAGAAAACCCTTAATTTTTGGAGTTTTCTTGTAGAGACTATTTACCTAGGTCCTAAAAACCTATCTCCGTTAAAGTGTATCATATGTTCAGGAAATTCCATAACCCAAACTTCTGTATCCCACGCAATATCAGATGTGTGTTTTTTGAATTCTGAAAAATTGGGAAAAGCCGTGATGTATATTTTACCGGCGTTACAATCTTTCAAAAAATCTTCTAATTCGAGAATTCTTTTTGGAGACATTGGGCCATGTGAAGTAACCGCTTCAATCAAGTATAACCAATTTTTCTTTTCATCATAAATTACGACATCGGGTAATTTGCTATGTTCCGTGATTGGAATACCTATGCTTTCTAATTTTTCTTTTTCAATATATAAGTTTTTCTTCTCTGTGTCTCCCAAATATAAGAGAATTGAGCCTTGTGCAAACCTTGAGGCAAACTCTTTAACTATGGCAGCCTGAACTTCATTGTGTTTGCCCGGAGACAGGTGAAGTACTGTTCCGTCTCCAAGCTTTAACGGAACGCGAGACATCTCTCGATTTTTTCTATACTTTTTGACTAATTCACCAATTTCAGATTTAAATTTCTTAACTGCATTATTCCAGGTGTTTGTATTATAACACTTTATTGTATCTAATGCCAACCTAGAAATTGCATAGTGTGCTCTTGGACTGTTAACCGGTAGATTGGGAATATCCGGATTATAATCAGCAATCCCAGCCTGTATAAATTGGTGAAGTACTTGTCTTCTAAAAGTTTCTCGTGTATTTGGAGCATATTCTTTCTGATAGTTTTTAGATAGAAAAGACATTATTCCTTTTGAAATACCATGACTTTGCTTAAAGGCTTTTGACCAACTATCTTTTTCTTTTATATTGCATAATGCCAAAAGAGTATAACCGGAAATTTCATTTTGCTGGGCATTAGGCAACCCCAATTCTCTTAAGATTGCTTGTGCTTCTTTTATCTTTGACATATGTTTTCTTTTCCAAAAGTACTGTGTTAATAATATTGTCGATTGCTTGCTTATTGTATGTTTCCAATTTTTTTATTCTAGAACCAATGGCTTTGATTTCACTTAAAGGAGGTATTTTTATCTGTTTTAGTTCAGAGGCTCCAACCTGAGTATTTCCGTTAAAAGTTCGGAAATAAGTATCAAATAAGCTACTACTATACAATGCAGAAATACCCCAAATTTCACTTTCTGATAATTCTCCAGCAGGTCTATGAACATAATTGACGTGATTTTCAACACCTATCATGTCTGTTTTGATATTTGAAGCAAAATAAGGACAACAAACTAGTCTGCTTTTATCATCTTTAGAGCTAAACCGTCGTAAAAAAACATAATTTTTATTCTTCAATAATACTTTTCTTGAGGCTTCTGTATTTTTAATAAAACTCGGCTTACTACCTTTTTGTAAAGGATATGTGAATTCCATTTCCTTTACATTATGAAGCCATATCAAAGGAGAAATAGCATTGTTAATAAGACCTTCTTTCAATAGAAAATCTTTGTTTCTAAATGCAACAACAGGTCCTGTTGAAATTTTGATATTGAAATCATTTAAAGTATTATGCCATTTTCTAAAAATCTTAATTGTATCAAATTCATTTGTGTTGGATGGAATAAACAAAATCTTATCTTGTGATTTTATATCAATTAAGTCTTCTCTTTTATACAGATATTCTCTGGAAAATTGTATGTCTCTATCGCTTTCAGAAACTGTGATTTTTATATTTGAATTACTGTTTTTAGACGCTCTAAGAATGATGTTTTCTTGCAACACATTATCGTTTTTAAACATCTTATTTCGTGACCGAAATATATGTATATCTGAGATATTAACCCTTTTAAAAAATGATTGTCTAAATGCTTTAAAATAATTGCCGGCAGCAAAACTTCTCGGCGTAATAAAAATTAATTCACCTTCAGGATTCAAAAGTTTTGCAGACAGCCCCATAAAAATTGAATAAATATTTGGTTGCCCGTAAACCAGCTCTCTTGCGATTATGGCTCTCTTGTCAGATTTTGATATTTTGAAATATGGTGGATTTGATATTATGTAATCAAACTTTTTTATTTCTCCAAAGTCAAAAAGGGAATTAATTTGAAATACATTTGAATTATCACTTATGAAATCGACTTCGTTTAGTGAGTAAGTAAACTTTATTTCTCTTTTTTCTAGCCAGATTTTTAAAAAATCAATAACCTTTTTTGTCTCAACTAAAATTGTTGTATCTGTTTCATATAAGGTTAAATCAACCTCCTCAATATTATTTTTATTGATTAATTTTTCAATTAAAGAACAAGATAGAATTGCGGTTCCACAGCCCGGGTCGAGTATTGAAACATGTGTTTTTTTAGGTTTAGCCAAACTACCCATAAAATCGGAAATAGTCTTTGGAGTTAGGTATTGACCATTATCTTTTTTATGTTTGTCTGACGTAGAATTAGCATAAGATAGTCCAATATAATCAGCATATATCGACGGAGATTTATATTTTTCTATCAAGTTTATCATTCTACAAAGTTAATCTATTTATTGAGATTATACGCATTGTAAATTCTCTTTTATGTATTTTAAGTACTTGCCCAAAGGTTTCTTATCTCCATCGTCGACTATACCAAAAATATGTTGGGTTCCTTTTAGCACTAAAAATGCTATAATCAAATTGTTAAAACGTTATTTGTTGTAGTCATATTAACTCGGCAACTTCATGATATAAATCAATCTTTTAACGCTATATTTGCCTGCACCGTTAGATATTAACAGCAGTAAGGCTCCAGAAATTGCCATGTTTTTCATAAAACTTATAAGCTGTATTTTCCTTACATCGGGAGGGTCAGACCAAAAAGTATGGATTATAAACGTAGTAGGCACTAAG
>PDWI01010646.1_pt1 | contig 10258 bp, 3 predicted proteins | sample 1430891 | NCBI WGS metagenome assembly PDWI01 (sample SAMN01162508, study PRJNA174530) | Oral metagenome, whole genome shotgun sequencing project. | biome: Marine environment; feature: Marine mammal; material: Swab sample of the gingival sulcus; isolation source: swab sample of gingival sulcus... | reverse complement strand
CTGTTAAGCCTAACAAACTAAAAAATACTAAGCAATTAAAAGAACTGCTATGTTTTGGGACTATTGCGGCTTGATTTTTTAACGAACTATTGATAAAAAAAATATATTTTATAAATGCCAGAATTGAAGGCGACCAACTGCTTATAAACGACAAAATGCTAACAAAAGAAGAAAAACTGAAAGCCGTAAGAGCGCAGTGTAAAACCTGCGGTGCAATAGGACGAAATGTTTTGAAAGAAGACAGTTTTTGTGAATATTGTGGATCTACATTATAATATTATATGCTATGAGTTCATTATATTTTTGTAACAATCTGATAATCAGGAGTTTATGATGTTTAAGTTTGTTTTTATAACTATCTGATTATCAACGATATAGTTTTTAATTTTTAACTTTTAACTTTTAATTTAACTAAATATTGCTATGAATAATTCTATTTTTTTAGAATTTTCTTCTTTGAACTAAGGCTTTAAACTTTTTAGTTTTTTTCCTAAAAATGTTACTTTTTAAAAAACAAATAATAAAAAAGATATGTCAAACGAAATAAAAAAATCAAAAGTTAAGTTACTCATCGACAATACCTTAGCCGTAATAGCTCAAATTACGGGAACTATACTGATATTTTTAAATTCATTGTTTCTGATTGCGGTAGCAGCTTCGATATTTGACACCTCAGACAATACGAGTACGGCAATAATTGTTATATCCTTAATTTTGTTGTTGGGATTCCTTACGGCGAGTATTTTAGTTCTACGTTGGGGCAATAACACAAAAAAACTAATCAGAACGTTTAAAAACTATGTTTGTATTATGTCGGCCGGTTCAAGCGGAAAATTGGAAAATGTCGCAAATATAATAGACGAAAACGAAAAAGTGGTTACAAGCAATATTGAAAAAATGATTAAGAAAAAATATTTTATAAACGCATATATAGATAAGTCGAAAAAAGAACTGATAATAGCCGGAAAATCTTTGAGTAGTGCAAATTCATTAGACGCCGTCAATACCACTTGCATAGGCTGCGGAGCTGTAAGCAACAACCTAATCAGCGAAGACAGCTATTGCGAATATTGTGGCTCAATGTTATAAAATTGATTCTTAACCGCAAAGAATTCTTAACCGCAAAGAACGCAAGGAATTTTTAACCGCAAAGAACGCAAAGAAAAAAACTTTGCGCCCCTTGCGAAACCCTTTGCGCCATTGCGGTTAAGCAAACAGCAATTTTACCAATAAAAAAAACACAAAAAAAAATATACAATAAAAAAAAATTAAATATATTTGTACGGTCTATAATTGAAAACAAGGAGTGAAAATTTTACAAGAAATCATAAAACACCAACACTTACAAACATATGATTACCAATAGGTTAGCGTTATGTTTCTTAAAAATAAACTCCCTAAATTTATAACACTAAAAAATTATTTTATACAAAAAAAAAAAAAACTGAAACTTAAAATATCGACAACAAAAAGCGTTTAGCTTATTTTCTTAATTAGTTAAAATCTGGTAAATTTTATAGCAATTACAAGAAATAAGGTAGATGCTCACGTAAAGCGTGGGCTATACTATACTTATTTGTAATTGCCGGTTTACCAGAACCTTACTAATTGAATAAGTGTGTAGTTTCCCCACGCTTTTTAATTTTATTTAATAACAATTTGCCATTGGGGGGTTGGCATTAAAAATAAAAAAAGGTTATGGTAAAAACATTGATTTTAACCCAATTATTAAAGATAGTCATAAGTGTAATTATTGCTTTTTTTGTTTTAAGATTATTATTTAAAAATTCAATATTACTTCGAGTGGGTATAGTTGTTGTAACTTTGGCTATTGTGATTGCAACAATTGTTCGTTTTAGTGCTTTGGGCTATTACAGTGGCGCGCTATCCGTATCAATTACAATAATTTTGTCAATTCTTTCACTCTACATTATCGCAAGATACCTAAAAGCCCCGTTGGATACCTCAATAAACAAAATAAACGAATTTTCAAAGGGAAATTTAGCCATAGAAATAGAAAAAGATAACAGCAATACCAACAACGAATTGACTGTGCTGAATAACGCTTTGGTTGAAATGACCCAAAATACTCGCAAAATTGTTGAAACCATAAAAAATAGCTCTATCGAACTAACATCTTCCAGCGTGCAAATAAACGACCTGTCGCAAAAATTGTCGCAAAATTCCAGCGAGCAAGCCGCCTCAACCGACGAGGTTTCTGCCAATGTCGAAGAAATTACAGCCTCGTTGCTGAGAAACACAAAAAATACAGAACAAGTAGGAGAAGCATCAAAACAAACTCAAAAAAGAGTACTTGAAGTAAACAAAAGAGCTAAAAAACTCCAAGAAGTCAATGAAGTAATTACCAACAACCTACAAATGATTGATGAAATTGCATCGCAAACAAATATTTTGGCATTGAACGCTTCGGTTGAAGCCGCTCGCGCCGGCGAACACGGAAGGGGATTTGCTGTTGTTGCCAAAGAAGTGGTGCAACTTGCCAAAAAGACCAAAGATGCTGCCGAAAGTATCAAAAAAACTCAACAAGTTTTGGCTTCGGCCGGAAATGGTTTTTCCGAACTTATAGCCGAAATAGAAAATACTGTCAATTTGGCGCAAAATCTAATAAAAAACAGCTTAGAACAAAATGCTAACGCTCTGCAAGTTACCGACGCAATCGGTAATTTACGACAAACCGCCCAGCAAAATGCAATGGCTTCCGAAGAATTGGCTACCAGCGCCGAAGAACTGCAACAAGGTGCCGAACAATTCAACGACATTATAAATTATTTCCAATTGTAAAAATTTTTAACCGCAAAGAAAAAAAACTTTGCGCTCCTTTGCGGTTAAGCAATACTAAGTTATGACTTAATTTTTAACCGCAAAGAACGCAAAGAAAAAAAAACTCTGCGCCTTTGCGGTTAAATAAACATGAAAAAAAACACAAAAAAACTTTGCGCCCATTGCGAAAACCTTTGCGCCTTTGCGGTTAAATAAACATGAAAAAAAACACAAAAAAACTTTGCGCTCCTTGCGAAAACCTTTGTGCCTTTGCGATTAAATAAAATGCAGTTAAGCAGTTAAATTAAGTAAACCAAAAATTTCATTCTAAATTACGTTATTTTATAAAAAAATTTGACAAAGCCGTACCCCCCTCAAAATAAACATATTAAACAATATTTACGAATGCTGCACCCGCCTCGTTCTTTTTTATGTTATTGCAACAAACATTTTAATAATCAGATGTTTAAATATTTTCCATTAAAAATAAGCCACAATCCCCACTCAAAAAAGTGTTGTTTTTTATTTTTTTTTTAATAGTTTCGCCAAAAATTTTTTTGGGCTAAATACTAAAAAATAGACTAATTTAGACTTTATAAGTCCTTAATAATAAAAAATTTAACATTAAATCCGCCGGTCTTTTTGCTATGAAAAGTCTAAATGCTTGCAGGTGTGGCGCAGATTTGAGGTGCACAAACATAGCAATAGTTATGATGAGGGCACAACCCCTAAACGACAAGACATTGGACGTTGTCGTAAGACTTTCGGATTTAAGGTTTTTATGTTTTGAATTATAATTTGTAAAATTTTAAAATGATTTTTTATGAAACAGAAATTAACCATTTTTAATCGGCTGATAATACTATCTGCCTTACTGTTGTTTGGTCGTTTCGACCTAAAAGCGCAACGTGATTATTGTATTGGAGATCTTCCAAATTGCGATTACGAGTATATTGCGAAAGTTGTTTTTGGAGAAATTATGCAGGAATCGGACGGTGATGCTTACACGCACTATACCGAGCAGACAACCGACCTAATTCAGGGTGGTTCCTACCCTATTGAAGTGCTTGCTGCAAAACCTGATGGTTTAGATAACATTTCGGTATGGATTGATTTTAACAAAGATGAAGTATTTAGCGAAGATGAAAAAACTATACTAAACCGTACGGAGGTTTCCGAAGGATATTTGTTCGATGGCGATATCAACATTCCTGTTTTTGCTGAAATGGGAGAAACTCGCATGCGAATTGTACTGCGATATGGCGACCCTCACCCCTGTGAAGAAGGTTCTTGGTACGGCGAAATAGAAGATTACAACGTTAATATTAAACCTTTTAACGGAGTTATGGCAGAATTTGACTATGCTCCACATCAAATAGGTGTTGGCGACACTGTTATTTTTACAGACGCTTCGGTCGGAAATACCATTAATTTTCAATGGAATTTTGGCGAAAATGCAGTACCCAAAACCGCTTCGACGCAAGGGCCTCACAAAGTTGTTTTCACCACGTTGGGCAAGCAAAATGTTAGCATTACGGTAGATAACAACAGTGGCGAATTTAGCACCGAAACCAAAACTATTGATGTATTGACGGGCAACACAGGCTACGAGCCTCCAAAATTTTTTGAGGCAGTTGCTGTAAACAACAACGTAATGCTGTCGTGGCTTGCTCCTAACGAAACGCCCCAACTTGCGAATCCCGAAAGTTTTGAGGGGAGTATTTTACCGCCTCCGGGTTGGCAAATTGCTCAATCGACACATTTATACGACAACGCCGCCAACGAGTTAGAAACTATCGAAATTGGAAGTACTTGGAAAATGACCAAAAACCAAGATTATGTACACAGCGGCGAAAAAGGAATGTACATACAATCGTCTTATACGCTTCCGCTGTTCAATTGGCTAATAACTCCCGAAGTTGCAATAAATGCCGGCGATAAACTGCACTTTTTTATGGATTTCAAACATTTTGGTTCTGTTCATACAAAATTGGAGGTTTTGGTTTTTGCGAACAATGTGTGGACAAAAGTGAAAATTTACGACGAAAATTCTGTAGAATTTGATATTGACCAAGAACAAATAATCGACTTGGCAGGATATGCCGGCGAGAATATAAAAATTGCATTTGTTTATCGTCGTACAGGTGGCGGAAATGTTGGGATTGACGATGTTTCTATATCTTCGGATAAATCAAACGATAAATTGGCAAAATCTAATTGGTTCAACCCCAAAGGCGAAACATTGACCGGATTTAAAATATATCGCAACAAAAAAGAATTGGTAACTCTGGGCGCAGATGCGCGCAATTATAAAGATTCAATTTTGCCCGTCAATGAATATTCTTACACAATGTCGGCTGTTTACGGCGCCAAAGAATCTTTCCCACTCGATTCGATTACCCTGACAACAAGCCCTGTTGAATTTGATTTTTCTGCAAGTTCTGACATTGTTGGACTTGCCGATTCGGTTGTTTACACTGCCTCAATAAAAGGTAGTTACAATTCTATCGAATGGGATTTTGGCGAAGGTGCTGTGCCTGCTACGGCAAACACCGAAGGTCCTCACGTAGTTAGATATAACACGCTGGGTTACAAGGTAGTACGATTGACTTTGGACGACACTATTTATATCGAAAAACAAATTATTTCGGCTGTACCGGGTAGTAATAATTTCCAATCTCCTCTAAATTTGATGGCTTCTGTCAATTTGGATAATGTTACTCTAAATTGGGAAGATATAACGCTCGAAACAGCTATCGAAGAAGGTTTTGAAGGCTCTACTTTTCCGCCTGCGGGCTGGTTGAGCAAATATTCTGAAACTATTTCTGCAACTCCAACGCTAACCGACCCTACCGCAACAAACACCTCAAATAAGTGGGGAACCATCGGTGGTGAACAATATGTTCACAGCGGTCAAAAAGCTGCATACATAGGATACACAGCTCCCGCATACAACTGGTTGATTACGCCCGAAGTTGAAATTAAAGGTAATGCAATTTTAAATTTTTGGTTATTTTATAAAAATTCACAAAGTAATACCACAAATTTCAGAGTGATGATACTTGCCGACGGAATGTGGAACGAAGCGTTATTTTACACTGCCGGAACTCCCAACAATGAATACAACCACATTGTTTCGATAGATTTGAGCGAATACAATAACAAAAACATCAAAATTGCATTTGTTTACGAAAGTACAGACGGCTGGGAACTGGCAATTGACGATGTTGTTGTAAAAGTGCAAGGCGAATTGCCAAGCAATTTTACAAAATACAACGTTTACAGAAATGCAGAAATTATAAAAAGTCTGCCCGAAGTAACTGCGCATAAATATACCGACACCGTTCCAAACACCGGCACACATAAATATTATGTAACTGCGGTTTACAACACCAACGACGAATCGTTGCCAACCAACGAGGCAAAAATAAACGCATACAAAGTTTTGGATTTGCCTTACTCGCAAGATTTTGAAGGTACTGTTGATGATTTTATTTTTAATGACGGTCAATATTCGTGGAAACTTGGACAAACCGACGATTTCAACACCAACGGTTATCAATTTCCGATGCACGAAGGCAACTACGTAGCCGTTAATACCAACGGTTCGCAGTCCTTTCCGCCTCTAAGCGAATTGCTTTTGGCATCGCCAATGAATTTTGATATAACCGGCAAAATTACATTAGAATTGTCTTATTTTTCGAGAGAAAATAAATTTAAAATAATGATGCGCGATAGCGCCGACGGCGAGTGGAGTACGCTAAAAGAGCTTTCGCCAACCAACAAATGGACTAATCTTGAACTAATAATTCCGGACGAACACAAATTTAACGGCGCTCAAATTGGTTTTTATTATGAAAATTCCGAATATAAAAACGACGGTATTGCCATTGATAATTTTAAAATAAATACTACCGAAGGCAAACAATTTGAAATATCTTATAACAACCAAACGTTGGGAGCCGACAGTTTGGTGCATTTTGGTTCGGTGGCATTGTCGCAACCAAAACAAATTTCGTTTGACATATCAAGCATTGGTTCCGAAAGTGTTACTTTTGAAAATATAACCGTCGAAGGAAACGGCTTTACGCTTGTTTCGGCACCGGCTACCGATTCGGTTCTCGCTTACAACGAAACTGCAAAATGTGTTATCAAATTTGAAGCTGCCACTGCCGGCATTTATTCCGGAAAAGTGATAATAAAAAGTGATGCTTTGACAACTCCCGACACAGTGAATATAGAGGCTTTTGCCGGTTCGGCTTGGTCTTATATGCTTTATATGAAAGATAACGACCAAAATACCGGTTTGGATAATCTAAACGAATGGGAAGTTGTTGGTTCACTGCAAGATACAATAAATTACATCTGTTTGTACGACGCAAATAACAACGCCGAAGATGGTATTTATTTAATAAAAAAAGATAATGACAATTCTGACAATTTGGTTTCCGAAAAAATTTCAGACCATCTCAACGCCGGTCTTGATATGAATAACTGGGAAACTTTGAAAGATTTTACAATTTGGACAAAAGAAAATTATCCTGCGCTTCATTACGGACTAAATGTTTGGAGTCGCGACAGCAATTTTATGAAATTGTGGGAAATGGACAAAGCGCTTGCTGCTTTCAAAAACACAAACAACAGAGGTTTCGACGTTGTAGGTTTTGATGTGGTTAGCAACGATACCGCTTTGTACGGACAGGTAGAAACAGCTTATCAGCTGAAAGATTACACCGATTTTGTTGTTTTTTCTGAAAAAATTGAACCGCAAAACGGCTGGGATTACCAATACGCATTTGCCGATTTGAACGCAAATTACGATATGAAGGTTTCTGAATTGGTCAAAAAATTTGTTAATTCTTTTGATGTTGAATATACGGGCGTCGCTCCAACTACTCAAAGTGCGGTTGAACTTAAAGATTTTGACGAAAAATTTGTAACTCCGCTGAACGATTTTGCGCAAGTAATGATTACAAATATGTTTGAAAATGTAGCAAAAGTCAAAGAAGCTGCCAACGAAACTTGGCACTCCGACGGAAATTCGGCATACATAGATTTGGGCAATTTCTTAAGCCTGTTGCTGACAAAAGATTTGCAAGGCGAAAGCATTAATCCAAAAATTCAAAATCTGCTGAACGCTTACAACGAAGTTGTGGTGGTTAGTATGGAAAACCAACTGCCAAAGGCTACCGGTATGAAAATTTGGGTTACAGACACCGTTACCAAAAGTCCGAATTTTGAGACTTATTCTAACGCAACCGAATATCTTAAATTTGGTTCCGAAACCGAATGGCTCAATTTGTTGAAAGAAATTGAAATACCTAAAATGTTGAACGTGCAATTTGAGGCTGATTACGATTCGACAATAGTCAATCAGGTTATTACGCTTACAAATCAAAGTGTTGCGGTTCCCGAAATTAGCTCTACTCAATGGGTTATAACTCCGGGCAACTATACTTTGGAAGACGGTACAAACCTGTCATCTTCGGTTTTGAAAGTGAAATTTACTCAATTTGGAAAATATAAAATTAAACTTATTACTTCCAACGGATACCTGACCGATAGTTTGATAAAAGAAGATTACATCACAGTTATCGACGTGTCGCAAATTGTTGATTTTGAGGCAACTACAACAGATTGTTATACTACACAAACAGTTTCAATCAACAGCGATGTTATTTCGGCAACACCTATCCAGAGTTACACTTGGACTATTACGCCCGATACTTACGAATTTGTAGAGGGTACAAATGCTAATTCCGAAAATATAAAAGTTAAATTTTTGGCAGCCGAAAAATACGACATTAAACTCGAAACCGAAAATGCAGGCGGAGCTGTTCACAAAGAAAAAGTGGATTACATAACAGTACGTCAGCCAACCTTGTCGGTTGATATTGCTATGCAAGACACAAGTCTTTACGTTGGGCAAGAAGCTATGATAACCGGTTATGTGTTGGCCTCGCCCGATGTTGAAAATTATGCTTGGACTATCACACCGGCTAATTATGAATTTGTTGGCGGAACCGATGAAAATTCAAACAATATTAGAATTAGATTTACACAAGTTGGAAATTATACCGTAAAACTTTCTGCAAGCAACGAATTTCTTGCCGACAGTATTATTAAAACTAATTACATAAACGTTAAAGCACCTTCGTTGGCGGTAGATTTCAGTGCAGACATAGTTACGCCTTACTTAGAACAACAGGTTGTTATCACAAGTAATGTAACATCGGCGCCGGAAACTGTCGATTACAGTTGGATTATTGCTCCTAATACATTTGTTTTTACAGAAGGTACAGACAACAATTCGGACGAAATATCAGTTAAATTTACCGCACTTGGCAATTATACTGTAAAACTTGTTGCAAACAACGGTCTTTTGGCCGATAGCTTGATAAAAAGTGATTTTATTAAGGTAACAAATCCGAATTATTTGGCGCCTCACGATTTGGAAGCCGATTACAATTCGTCTAAACAAATCACCACGCTAACTTGGCAAACTTGGAACGCCAACGACGAAGTAATTGGAGTTTTTGCAGGCTTCAAAATTTATAGAAACAACGACGTTGTAGCTTTCTTGCAAAGCGAAAATCAAAAATCTTACAAAGATGATATGAGCGCTTTAGATCCGGGCGAATACACCTATAAAGTATCCGCTTTGTGGTCTGCCCCTAATGGCGAATCGGAACCTACAAACGAAGTTGTGATAAATCACACTATTTCCATCGACGATTACAATTTGTCGAAAGTGAAATTGTATCCAAATCCGAACAACGGCTCGTTTACAATCGACCTCGCTAACATAAAAAATGCCGAATGGTCGTTGATAAACGCAAAAGGACAAATTATTGAAACTAATAAAGCCCAAAAAGCTCAAATTAAAGTAGATAATGTGCCGGCAGGATTATATTACATAAAACTTACAGTTGAAAATTCAAGCAGAATTTTTAAAGTTGTGGTTAATTAATACTTAGAAATTTAGGAAAAAAAAGCTGTCCATAGTGGCAGCTTTTTTTATATCCTGTAATAGAATGTTTTTATATGTAACAATCTAATAATCAGTCAGTTACGACATATAAGATTTAACCGCAAAGCACACTAAGCCGGTTTCGCAAAGGGCGCAAGAGAAAACTTTGCGTCCCTTGCGCTTAACTTTGCGAACTTTGCGGTTAAATTAAAGTGAAATATTGATATTTTCTGAATACACCTTGCAAAAAAAAATAAATTCTTTGCGAACTTTGCGCTTAACTTTGCGAACTTTGCGGTTAAATTATAACTCCATAGAAATTAGTATTGTCATTCTCAATTTTCAATTCTCAATTCTCAATTACTGTCGTGAGGGCTTCGCCGTTCTCAATTTTCAATTCAAAGAAGTTATTTCTTCAAAACGTCCCAATCAGCAAAATGATTAATGTTTAAGTTTGTTTTGGGTTGAGTTGTGTAGTTTTCCTTGCAGTTGTACGTCCAGCCCATA
>PDWI01010645.1_pt1 | contig 10258 bp, 7 predicted proteins | sample 1430891 | NCBI WGS metagenome assembly PDWI01 (sample SAMN01162508, study PRJNA174530) | Oral metagenome, whole genome shotgun sequencing project. | biome: Marine environment; feature: Marine mammal; material: Swab sample of the gingival sulcus; isolation source: swab sample of gingival sulcus... | reverse complement strand
ACTTTATTATTTTCTATTAAAAACCTCCAATTTGACTTGTTTTTCTTTGGGTCAAGAATCTTAACTAAATAATCGTTTGGAATAGTTTTTATAAAATTAGAACTCTTAATTTCATCAATTGTATTTAAAATTTCATTTTCCTTTTCTTCAATAATTTCTTTGACACCCAAAAAGTCTGTTAATTCAGTTTCATATTTTTTTTCCTGATAAAGACCATCTAGCTTCCACAAGAGAAAACGAAAATATTTTTCCTCATTAGTTTCGGAGTCTACAAAAATATGATTAAAAGCAACATAAGTTTCAATAAGAGTTCTAATGGTTGTATTCACTGTAAATAAGTCATAACCATTCATTCTTTTTTCTTCTCCAGATTTTTTATGTTCAATTATTCCGCTTGATAAATGAAAGAAAGAAGAGGAATGAATAGCAAATTTGTCAATTAATAGGTTTGAATACCCCATCCATTCATTTAATTTTGTTTTTTTTCGTGCAATATAAATTTCAGACAGTGGTCTACGAAGTAAAATACCATAAATAACTAATGGATTAATATATAAAATCTTCTCAATCATTGTTTTTTTGCTGGTTGCCAACGGGTTAAGTGTATGTGCTGGGGCGGTTTTGAAACTCGAACCTTCAAAATATGCAACACAGTGAGCCATATTTGTTATATTTTACAAATTTAATCTTTTCAGGCAAAATATGGCAAATAGGGCGAAAGAAATATGAAAATGCTCAAAATTAGCACATTGCCCGCCATAGCATTATATATAATGTTGGCATGTCGTTATTTTAAAAAAGCCTGTAATCTAAACTTCTCATCACTAAATTCGTGAATATTATGTTCGTTATATTCAATGTCTTTAATTTTAGTTCTATTTTTTCTCTTGAACTGTTTAATTGCTACTTTTCTAATTGTCAAGTCAAAGTTTTTTTTATAAACCCTATTAACAGTTGCTTTTACATATTCAACAAAGCATTCACCGGCTTTTAGTTGAGGATTAGTTCCTTCTCTGCCTTTCTTTAATTCAATCATTATGGAATATACTTTGCCGGATTTTTCTGCAAAAATGATGTAATCACATACCTTGCATACTCCTTTTTCGCCACTATTAAAAAATGGAAAAATACCTCCTTTATATTCCCTGCCAAGTTGTTTGTCAAATTTGAATAAGAAAGATTTACACCCGCTTTTAATTAAATCAATTCTCATTTTTTCTTTTGGTTCAGACAAAAAAGAATCGTTGGTGATAAATTCATTACTCAAAACTGTACGGAAATAATCTAAATTATTCTTCATCTTTTCCGTATTTAATTGAATAATATAATTCTTCAGAAACAGCATTTAATTCATCTACGGTTTCGTCAATTGTTTTAACATCAAAACCAAATTCATCAACTTCAATTGGCGATACTGTTACATTTCGAGAAGAAGGATTTTTATAATGAAATAAATACGCATTAACATCAACCGGCGATAAACTTAAATCATCTGAATAGCCCAAATTATTTGCTAATGTTTCAGTATCGTTTTTCTTAGAAGAACTCATTATCAAGTTATTTAACTCTCTTATAATGTAGTCGCTGTGAGTACTTATTAGAACTCTGAACCCTCGATTAACTAATTTTGCAAAAATTCTTGTAAGTGTAATTTGATTATTCGGGTGAAGGTTTAATTCCGGCTCATCAATTATTATTAATTCACCTTGTGTTGCAATATACTTAAGATAAAAAACTAAACTTGATAACGTTTTAACAATCGATGCTGTCAAATGAATAGGTATTTTTTTGCTTTTAGCTTTGTTAGAGGTAAATTGCACATCTCCTTCTTTTGTTAATACAACTTTTCCTTGTAGTAATTCATTTTCTATTTCTTCTGCTAATTCAAACGAAGCACTTTTTGTTTTAGACAAATTTGACAAATCTTCTGCAATTTCTAAACCATCTCTAATGGGCATTGGATATCTTGTTGATTGCCTAAAATACCAATGAAAAGGGTCTTTACTTTTTTTTGTTCCCAATTCTTTAGCTCGCTCAAAAAATTCTTGCTTCTGAATAGATAATTCTTTGCTGAAAGTATAAATAGAATTTCGTTCTACCGGTAATATATGGCTTGATGTAAAAGGATAAAATGCAATTAATGAAAAAATTTTTGAAATTAAAAATAATTTTAAAACTTCAATATCATTTTCGTTAGCAACCTTGCCTTTCAGTTTCAAATTAACCGAATTTTGATTTTTATGCTTTATTATCTCGATTTTTGTACTACTAAGTTCTATTTCGTTTAAAAAAGTCGCATCAGCTATGTCTTTTATAAAATCGTCTTTTGATTGTAATATTGAAATATCAAAATTTTCAAAAAGTTGATTGGCAAACTCTTCTGAAATTCCGTATATACTCCCCAAAGACCTTTTAATATCCGACAATGTATTCTTTCTATACTCCCAAATCTCATTATAATCAAGTTCAAAATCAACTTCTTCTTTTTTTAACAGTTCACTAACCAACGACGCTCCATCAGGATTCCTGAAAAACTTGTTGTCGGATTTAGCGAGTGCATATATCATAAAAGCAACGTATGTTTTTCCCGAATTATTAGGTCCACAAAAAATAGTTAACTTCTTGTTTAAATCAAATTTAGCTGACTTAACAGCTCCTAAATTTTTAATTTCTATTTTCATTTATCAAAAATAAATAATATTCTGTAATTATCAATTGGTTGTATGTCTTTCTTACAATGCACCAACACACAAATATACCCAATAATTCAAAATAAACAAAAAAATAAAATGTTTTTTCAATAAAGTTAAACCTAAATTACGAAGTTCTAGTACATATTTCGGGTTTAATTGCCCCAACTTTCTCTATCTAGGCTTCTATAGTGTATTGCTTCGGCAATATGAGAAACTTTTATATTTTCTTGATTGTCGAGGTCTGCAATAGTTCTGGATAGTTTTATAATTCTATCGTAAGCACGAGCCGATAAATCTAGTTTTTCCATAGCGTTTTTTAGTAGAGACAAACAGTTTGCATCTAAGTTGCAGTATTTTTTTATTAATTTAGAGTTCATCTGCGCATTGCAATATACGTTTTTATCATTTTTAAAACGTAAAGATTGAATTTCTCTTGCTTTTACTACACGAGATTGTATTTCGCTACTTTTTTCGGCAGGTTTAACTTCAGATAGTTTATCAAAACTTACCGGTGTAACCTCTAAATGTATGTCAATTCTATCAAGTAGTGGTCCCGAAATTTTACTCATATATCTCTGTACCATATTTGGAGAGCATACACATTCTTTTTCGGGGTGGTTGTAGTATCCGCAGGGGCAAGGGTTCATCGAAGCAACAAGCATTAGGCTTGCAGGATATTCGACCGAGAATTTTGCACGCGAAATACTTACTACTCTATCTTCAAGAGGTTGTCGCATTACTTCAAGTACTGTTCTTTTAAACTCGGGTAATTCGTCTAAAAATAATACTCCATTATGTGCCAAAGATATTTCTCCCGGTTGTGGGTATGTTCCACCACCAACAAGAGCAACATCAGAAATAGTATGATGAGGAGACCTAAACGGTCTTTGTAGCATTAGCGAACTTTCACCTCCTGTTTTACCTGCAACAGAATGTATTTTTGTAGTTTCTATAGCTTCTTCGACACTTAATTTTGGTAAAATACCGGGTATTCGTTTAGCGAGCATAGTCTTTCCCGAGCCGGGAGGTCCTATGAGAATAATATTATGTCCTCCGGCAGCAGCAATTTCAAGAGCCCTTTTTACATTTTCTTGACCTTTAACATCTGCAAAATCTATATCTACATCGCTAATACATTTAACAAACTCTTCGTTAATATCTATTTTTACATTTTCAAGATTTTTGTTTCCGTTTATAAAGTCTATAATTTCGGTTATATGTTCTACTCCATAAACTTCTAAATTTTCTACAACAGCAGCTTCGTTAGTGTTCTGTTTGGGCAATATTACTCCTTTAAAGCCGGCTTCTTTAGCATTTATTGCTATTGGTAAAGCCCCTTTTATAGGATTTACATTACCGTCCAAAGATAATTCACCCATTATAATATATTTTTCTAATATATCGGGTTTTATCTGCTCCGAAGCTGCCAACACACCCATAGCTATCGGCAAATCGTAAGACGAACCCTCCTTGCGAATATCCGCAGGAGCCATGTTTATAACAATTTTTTTGCCCGGCCATTTATAACCATTAGTATTTAAAGCAGATATTATACGCTGTTGGCTCTCTTTAACTGCCGAATCGGGTAAGCCAACAAGATAAAAATTGATACCTTTAGAGATATTTACTTCTATAGTAATTGTTCCGGCATTTATTCCATCAACTGCACTACCGTATGTTTTTACAAGCATATTTTTGTTTTGATAATTTTTATGTAAAGATATTACGAAAAATCTTTTTTGCAAATTTTTATTAAATTTGTCCCTAAAATTCGAAACTAGACCTCGCAGGTTTTAATTATTTGAATACATGCAAAGAAATAAAATAGATATAATGGCTCCCGTAGGTTCTTATGAATCTTTAAGAGCCGCAATACAAGGTGGAGCAGACTCGGTTTATTTTGGGATAGAAAAACTTAATATGCGTTCAAGATCTTCGAATAATTTTACGTTTGATGATTTAGATAAAATAGTAGAGATTTGTAATAAAGCCAAAGTAAAAACCTATCTAACTGTTAATACCGTAATTTACGATGACGAGATAGAAAAAATGCACAAAATTGTTGATGCAGCAGCAAAATCAAGAGTTACAGCGATTATTGCATCGGATATTTCTGTAATGCTATATGCAAAATCAAAAAATATAGAAATACATGCATCTACACAATTAAATATTACAAATATAGAAGCTGTTGAGTTCTTTTCGCAATTTTGTGATGTAATTGTTACTGCAAGGGAACTGTCTCTTGACCAAGTTGCAGATATAACACACCTTATAAAGGTGCGTAACATAAAAGGCCCAAAGGGAGAACTTGTAAAAATAGAAATATTTTGTCATGGAGCTTTATGTATGGCTGTGTCGGGGAAATGCTATATGAGTTTACACGAGTATAACTATTCTGCTAACAGAGGAGCTTGTTTACAAACTTGCAGACGACCATATATATTAAAAGATAAAGAAACCGGCTCGGAAATAGAAGTCGATAACGAATATTTAATGTCGCCCAAAGACCTTTCAACTATCAGTTTTATAGATAAAATATTAGATGCCGGAGTTAGTGTTTTAAAAATAGAAGGACGTGCTAGGTCGGCAGAATATGTGAAAACAGTTGTCGAATGTTATAATCAAGCTGTTAAATCGGTAGTTGAAGGAACTTATACTCAAGAAAAAATAGATAATTGGACTACAAATCTTAGTACAGTTTTTAATAGAGGTTTTTGGAACGGATATTATTTAGGACAACGATTAGGAGAATGGTCAAAAGTATATGGTTCTGACGCAACAAAAACTAAAGTGTTTCTCGGAAAAGTTAGAAACTATTATAGTAATATTGGTGTTGCAGAATTGAAAATTGAAACAGGCGAAGAACTATTTAAAAACGATGAAATTGTTTTTTTAGGACCAACTACCGGAGTTGTAGAACAAAAAGCAGAGGAAATTAGAGAAAATCTTCAAGAAGTTAATAAAGTTTCCAAAGGACAAATATTTTCGTTGAAAACAAAAGAACTAGTCCGTAGGGGAGATAAGTTGTATAAATTAGTTGATACAGAGCTTATTAAGAAAAGAAAACGTGCATTAAAAAAATGACAGAATTAAATAAAAGAATAGAGAAATTTATTGACGAACATCATGTTCTTACACTTGCTACGTGTACAGATAATGAGTCGTGGTGTTGTAATTGTTTTTACACTTTTCTTAGTTCCGAAAAGGCTTTTATATTTACATCTGACGATGACACAAAACATATTCTTATGGGATTAGAAAATCCGCAAGTTTCGGGTTCAGTAGTTCTTGAAACTTCTACAGTAGGCAAAATTAGAGGTATCCAATTTACCGGAAAACTTATAAAAGTAGATAGTTCCGAAAAATCAAAATATAGATTACAGTATTTAAAAAAGTTTCCTTTTGCCGTTTTAGTAAATACCAGTCTATGGATAATAAAAGTAGAACTTATAAAAATGACCGACAACAGGTTAGGCTTTGGAAAAAAGATTTATTGGGAAAATACAGAAAATGAAAATTAATATCAATAAATTATTAAACGACTATGAGCTAATTGACTGTGGAAAAGGCAAAAAATTAGAACGTTTTGGTGAAATTACATTAATTAGACCCGATATTACCGCTGTTACAAAGCCTCAATTAAGTATTTCTAAATGGAGGGAATTAGCTAATGCAGAATTTATAGAGACATCAAAAAATAAAGGTAGTTGGAAAATATATTCAGATGTTCCGAAATATTGGTATATAAAATTCTCATTAGATAACTTAGATATCAAGGTTAAGTTATCATTAACACAATCAAAACACATAGGAGTATTTCCCGAACAGTTTCTAAACTGGGATTATATCATAAAGACATCAAATAAAATAAAAAACATAAACTTTTTAAATCTTTTTGGATATACCGGAGTGTCTAGTATTGTTGCTGGAAAAGTTTTTAATACTATAACACATATAGATTCTATTAAAAAAGTTGTTTTGTGGACAAAAGAAAATGCACAATTAAACAACTTACAAAACATAAGGTGTATAACAGAAGATGCCTATAAATTTGTTACTCGCGAGATAAAGAGGAATAATCTTTATCAAGGAGTTATTTTAGACCCTCCGGCTATTTGTAGTGGGTCAAATAAAGAGAAGTGGATTTTTGAAAAAGATATAGATAATCTTATTTTATCGTTAAAACAAATATTAGACAAGCAGTCTTTTATTGTAATGAATTTTTATGCTCATTCGGTAAATGATAAGCTTATCCATAGAATTATTTTATCGTATTTTAATGATTATCAAATAGATTTTAACGATAAGGTATATGGTGAGTCCCGTTACGGAGGAATTATTAACCATGGGTATTTTGTGCGAATAAGTAATGTTTGATTAAACTCAAAATACGCATTATAAAATCTACTATCTAAAATATGTAAGTGTTTATGTTGAGGGAAATCCTATTATTGTCAATGATTTGTGTGTGTTTGTAAAAATATTTTAGTTTGTTTATTTTGAATTATTGGGTATATTTGTGTGTTGTGCAAAATTAATTGCAGGAATTTTCAAAAATATTTGTGTGAATTCAAAAAAAAAATGTATCTTTGCGTCCCATTTAAAACTATACAGTTGATATGAATATAAGAGAACATAAAGCTTACCAAAGGAGTTTAAAGCACACTCTAGAGAAATTACAGCTACAAAAGATTCTACGAAAGATCTTATTCGTTCTGGTATTAATATCCCAATAGGTAGACTTACTTAAAAGATACTTTGTTCCACGAGACTTAGATTCAAAATTTAAAAGACCATAAATAAAAATTTGCATAATATGGTATATATGCTATGGTGGGGAATATGCTCGTTTTGAGTGCTTTCGCATTTTGTTAGCCATATTTATTATATTTTGCCTAAAAAGATTAAATTTGCAAAATATAATAAATATGGCTCACGGTGTTGTTTATTTTGAAGGTTAGTATTTCAAAACTGCCTCAGCACATATACTAAACCGTTATCTGCAAGTTAAAGAAAATGATGGACATAAATAAAACGATAGAAATATTAGAAGCACTTGCTTCAGGTTGTTCTCCTACCACTGGAGAAATGATAGAAAACGAAAGCGTTCTAAATGAGCGTAATGTTATACGAGCATTGCAAATAGCTATTGATAACTTAAAGATCAGCGAATCACAAATTATTTCTAGTGTCGAAATAAACGAAACTGACATTAAATCGGTAATTGACCTATTCAAAGAAGAAGAAGAAAATCTGACATCAAATAAATTAGTCGGATTTTTTCTTGGAACAAGAAAATTCAAAAACGAAACTCTTGTGTCAAACCAACGTTATGGTAAGTATCGAAACCTTTATCAAAAAGGACAACTTTTAGATTTTTTTACTCGATATCTTGCAGACAACAATCTGACCAATAGAAATAACCGGAAAAACAACCTCTATAAGCAAGTTGATTTTTTCCAAAAAGAAACGTTCAATAGACTTTCTGAAAAAGCTATCAATCAATTAAAAGAAAAGGTTAACGAATTAGGTGTTTTGAAAACCGAAAACCTTTCAGAGTATGTTCAGAGCGTAAGAATTAACCACCCAAGAGCATATGAATCTTGGACTGATACTGAAAAAGATCTTCTAAGCAAAGCTATTGAATATACAAATGACCTTGACCTACTTTCAGAATGTTTCCAAAGAGGGAAAGGTTCAATAGAATATTTTGGACAAAAGCTAATTTATGAATCTCAAAATCTGCATGATGACGGAAATTAAAACTGATTTAAGCGGACTGAATGAGAAACAACAACAAGCAGTAGTTTCTGAGTGTAAAAGACTTCTTGTACTTGCAGGAGCAGGTTCTGGAAAAACGAAAACCTTACTTCAAAAATTAATTTATCTTATTGAAGAAAAAGGGGTAAACCCAAGTAATATTTTAGCAATCACATTTACTAAAAATGCCACCAACGAAATGCTTGATAGGTTAATTATTTCAGCAGATGATACAGAAGAATATGCTGAAATATTAGCAGACAAAAATCGAACTTCTAAAGAAAAAGATATAGAACGATACTTTTTTATCAAGAAGCACAAATGGATTGATAATTTAACGCTTAAGACTTTTCATAGTCTTTGCTACGGAATTATCCGAAATTTTGGAGTTAATGAATTTGACAACAAATTCAAAATTATTGGAGATGCGAAAACTATAAATGATGAATTTGCAAAGTACTCAGCTACTGAAACAGCTTTTGAAGTTATGCATAAAATTCTAATTGAAAACTGTGAATCTAACGCATATCTGCTTAGCTTGAAAAGATACATTTTGGATTATATGATTGATAAAATTCACATTGAAATAAATAAACGTCTTTCCTTACCTAATGATGGTAAATTTTATACAACATTAAATGGAACTAAAGTTCGTTCAAAATCTGAACAATATATTGCAGATTGGCTTTATCGTCATAGTATCAAATTTGAGTATGAGCCGAATGTGAATTTCAGAGATTTTAATTTTAGACCAGACTTTTTTATTCCAGAAGCCAATTTGTATTTAGAACACGTAAGTCAGAAAAGTTATCCAACGAAAGGTAAAGAACAGCAGTTTAATAAAGCAAATAAACTTCTTGTAAAAACATTTGAGCATCAAACAAAAGATACTGCTTTGTTCAACTTGGTTTTAGAGCGAATCGTAAAAAATCGTCTTCCTTCAAATTACCATTTTTATACAGCCCTATCTTTTGAGGAAGAGTTCAACTCTTACCACAAAGAAGTAAAAGATTTTTTACGCCAAACTATGCGAGTCATTGATATGGTAAAAGTGGAAAATATTCCAATTAAAACAGTTTTAGAACAATCACAGAAAGACCAACACGAAAGAGTTCGTGATTTTTACAAACTTGCTATCCCAATTATTAAACAATATCAATCCTATTGTACTAACAAGTCATATCTAGATTTCAATGATATGATTACAAAAACTATTTCTCTGTTTAAAAATCACAGAGAGATAGCAGACAAGTTTAGAGATAAGTTTGAGTATATTCTTGTGGATGAGTTTCAAGATGTAAATAACCTACAAGTTGAGCTGATTAAGCTTCTGTTAACAGATAGCAATCAACTTTTCTGTGTCGGTGACGATTGGCAAAGTATTTATGGATTTAGAGGTTCAAATGTGGACTATATTGTCAATTTCAAAGATTATTTTAAAGAGTCGGAAACCATAAAATTGAGTATGAATTACAGAAGTACTGAACACATAGTTGGTGCAAGTAATGAGGTTATCAAACATAATAAATTTAAAGTTGATAAGAAAGTTCAATCTAATAAGAAATCAAGTAGCAAGATTCATATTTACGCAGGTAAAAATGAAGCAGAAAACATTGAATATGTACTTGACCAAGTAAACAAACTCAAGGGCAAAGGCTATGCGAAAGAGGATATACTGTTTTTATACAGAAGAAGTAAAATGTATAGTCCATATTTCGAGCGCTTCAAACAGGAACAAGTCTGGGTCTCAGGTAAGACTATTCATGCTTCAAAAGGACTCGAAGCGAAAGCAGTTTTTATAA
>PDWI01010644.1_pt1 | contig 10259 bp, 9 predicted proteins | sample 1430891 | NCBI WGS metagenome assembly PDWI01 (sample SAMN01162508, study PRJNA174530) | Oral metagenome, whole genome shotgun sequencing project. | biome: Marine environment; feature: Marine mammal; material: Swab sample of the gingival sulcus; isolation source: swab sample of gingival sulcus... | reverse complement strand
TAGAGCCTTTTCATTGCGCCTCCCTATCATTGCGATATTTATTTTTTCATCTATCAAAGCCTTGGTGATGGCACTACCTATTCCACCAGAGGCACCAGTTATAATGGCTGTTTTTTGCATGGAAGCTCCTTTTCAAATTTTGAGAATTTCTTTTAAAAGATTTCAAAATAAGTTTAATATTTATTTAAAATCTTTGTAATGAATAATATACTTTTTTGCTTTATAATGCAAGCTATGGAAAATAATAAAAATAAAAACAATAAGAAAAACTTAATTAAGCTAGGGGCGGTACTTGTGGGCATTGTTGCCTTTGCACTAATAGCTACCGATTCTAGGATGAAGGTAGTGCATTATTCTTATCATTCAGATAAGATAGATAAACCTTTTAAGATAGCTCACATTACTGACCTACATTCCTGTGACTATGGTGAAGGTCAAAAGTATTTGATAGATGCTATTGATATCGAAAAGCCGGATTTTATAGTGCTTACAGGAGACATTTTTGAGGAGGACTTGCCTGATAAGAAGAGCAAGGAGTTTATAGAAGGTGTAAAGGGTCGTTACCCTATATACTATGTTACTGGTAATCACGAGTACTATAGCGGTCGTGTTCCACAAATAATAACATATTTGGAGTCGGCAGGCGTACATGTCTTACGTGGTAGGGGTGAAAAAGTAGAAGTAAATGGAAATGAGATAGTAATTAGTGGTCTTGAGGATAATTGTATGGACTGGCTTCAAGGTAAGGGCTCTCATTTTAGACAGATGAATAGGCTTATAGGGGCGACTGATAGGTCTAAGTTTAATATACTTTTGGCACATAGACCCTACCTTATAGAAGAATATGCCAAGGGTGGGTATGAGCTCGTAATGTGCGGTCATAGCCATGGTGGGCAGTTTAGGATACCTTATCTTTTAAATGGTTTTATAGAGCCAGACCAAGGACTTTTCCCCAAGTATGCAGGTGGTAGGTATGAGGTCGGAGAGACTACCTTGATACTTAGCAGGGGACTAGCGAGAGAATCTACTAGGTTTGTACCTAGGATTTTTAATAGACCTGAGCTAGTATTTGTAGATGTGGATTAAGTAAGTAAAAATACGCTATTATAGGCGAACTTGTTAGACATCCTACATATTAACCTTATATCCTAATAATATAAATAAAATGGAGATAATATTTATATTTATAAAAAGAATATAATTAAAACATTAAAAATTTGAAATGCCATTGACTATATCGTAATATTAGAATATAATGATAATAGATTATGAAAGTGCATTTGTGATGATGTTGCTTTCTTAAAAAATAATAATGTTATATTGATAATTTAGGAGGATGTTATGGCAAAGGTATTTACAGATGCGAATTTTGAACAAGAGGTGCTTAAATCAGAGCTACCAGTTTTAGTGGATTTTTATGCTGATTGGTGTGGACCATGTCAGATGATGGGACCAGTTATAGAGAAATTAGCTGAAGAGTATGATGGTAAGTTTAATATTGGTAAACTAAATGTAGACCAAAACGGAACTACTGCTCAAGCTTATAGGGTGATGAGCATACCTACACTTTTATTTTTCAAAAATGGAGAAGTAGTTGACAAGGTAATGGGTGCTGTTGCTAAGGCTACACTTGAGCAAAAGATTAGAATGTACATGGAATAGGCTTAGGGATATTTTCTCTAATAAACAAGCAGACTAATCAAGGATATTAGCAAGAAGCTTCTTACAATACAACGTATTGAAAAGGGGCTTTTTTTCTATATGCAAGACTTACATAAATACACATAATGAGGCTACTGTGTTAAATCTAGGCTGTGGACTAGATACCAGTTTTTCCTTTCTTAAAAATGCTAAGCTAAGGGGTGTGAATATAGACTTTACAGATGTTATAAAAATAAGGGAGCAGCTCCTAGGTGACAGGGAAGATGAGCTAGAAATCATGACTTGGAGTGATAGGATTGAACGCGTTACAAAGAGAGGATATATGACTCGATACAGGGATTCGGATAAGAGGTATGGTGTATTTGCTAACTTCTTATTTAAGTATGTAGATAGGAAGAATCTTAGCCAAATCATAGAGATAGAGTTTAAAAAATAGCTGGGAATATAGATAAATTTGAATATATGCCTATTGTAGTTTTGTCAGTTTTGATTTAGAATAAGGATGTAGGCTAAGAGAACTAGGATACTTGTAATCTTAGGGTGATGAGATAGTGAATTAGGAGGTCGTTAATGAACAGTTTTATGGAGCTTATTAAGAGCAGATATTCGGTAAGACAGTATGAGGAAAGATTGGTTGAAAAAGAAAACGTAGACTTGCTTTTGGAAGCTGGTCGGGTAGCTCCTACCGCTGCAAATCGTCAACCATGTAAATATTTCGTTCTTCAGGGTGTTGAAGAGACCAAGATTTTGGATGGAGCATGCAATTATTTTAAGGCGCCACTTGTGATGGTCATTTGTACCGATATTAAGAAGGCTTGGCTTAGAAATTATGATAATTATAAGACTACAGACACTGATGCAGGTATTATTACTACCCATATCATGCTTCAGGCACAGGATGTGGGCTTAGGTTCATGTTGGATAGCTCATTTTGACCCTGTTAAGGTAAGGGATGCACTTAATTTACCTGAAAATATAGTACCTATAAATATTTTAGCTATGGGCTACCCAGCTAGTAAGCCTAAGATTTCAGATAGGTTTGATAAGGATAGAAAGAGTCTAGATGAAATCGTTTATTATGGAGCGTATAAGGAATAAATGTATATGCTAGCTATGTTCTGATAAGGCTTTGATATATCCATATAGTAAGATGAACTTGTTTGAATTCCTTTGTCTTAGGTAAAATGCTATGAAATCACGATGTACTTAAAATGTGATGGATTAGCATTTTTTTATAGTATAAGTGAAAAAAGCCAGATAATATGGTATAATGATTATTTAGGAAGCTTTATGAAGAATATAGAAAAGAGGTAATTTTATGCAAAAACTCATAATACCTGAAAATTATAAATCACTGATTACAGTTAGGGAAACTGAAGCTGTTATCAAAAAGATAAAAGATTTTTTTCAAAAGGAATTGGCAAAGGAACTGAATTTAGATAGGGTTAGCGCACCTTTATTTGTACGTCCTGAGACTGGACTTAATGATGACTTAAATGGGGTGGAAAGACCTGTTAGCTTCGAGGTGCTTTGTATAGATAATAAGAGGGTTGAGGTGGTTCACTCATTAGCTAAGTGGAAGAGACTCGCACTTAAAAGATATGGATATGATGTGGGCACTGGTATATATACAGATATGAATGCTATTAGACGTGATGAAGAGACTGGTAATTTACACTCCATCTATGTAGACCAGTGGGATTGGGAAAAAATTATCAATCAGGGCGATAGGACTATGGAAACCCTGCAGGATACAGTTAAGAAAATTTATGCAGCGCTTAAGAGAACAGAGTTTTATGTGGCTAGTTTATATGAGCAGATTAAACCTATACTTCCAGATGATATTTACTTTATTACTACAAAGGAATTAAAGGAAAAATATCCTGACTTCACAGCTAAAGAGAGAGAAGATGCTATAGCGAAGGAGCACGGTGCGGTATTTATCATGCAAATCGGTGATTATATAGATGGTGAGAAGCATGATGGTAGGGCGCCTGACTATGACGATTGGAAGCTAAATGGAGATATGATACTTTATTATCCTGTCCTTGATAGGGCTGTGGAAATCACTTCAATGGGGATTAGGGTAGATAAGGAAGCCTTGCTTTATCAGTTAAAGATTGCAGATGCTGAAGATAGGGCTTCACTACCATTTCATAAGATGCTCCTAGATGGGGACTTGCCATTTACCATAGGTGGTGGAATAGGTCAGTCTAGGCTATGTATGTTTATGCTTAAAAAAGCCCATGTGGGTGAGGTGCAGGCTAGCATATGGCCAGACAGTATGATAAGGCAGTGTGAAGAAAACAATATATTCTTGTTATAGAATTATTTAGCAAATGTGTGTGAAGATTGATAATTTTTTATATTAATACAAAACAAAATTAACGAGTGAACGAAATGAAACGAATTAATATTTTGTATCGCACACGAATGGATTATAATAGCAAAACGGAGAACTATGGATAAAAACGAAGTAAGATTGGTGATGGATGAGCTTTTTAAGCTTCATCCTACTGCCAAGTGTGAACTTAATCATGAGACGCCTTTTCAGCTACTTGTGGCTACGGTGCTTTCAGCCCAGACTACAGATGTATCAGTAAACAAGGTGACACCTGCCCTTTTTGCTGCCTATCCTACAGCTGAAAAGATGGCGGAAGCTGATATAGCTGATGTGGAAAAGCGTATCAAATCCATAGGGCTTTATAAGAACAAGGCTAAGAATATAGTCTTGCTTAGCAGGAGGCTTTTGCATGATTTTAATGGTATCGTTCCCAGTGAAATAAAGGAGCTTACCACCCTAGAAGGAGTAGGGAAAAAGACTGCTAATGTAGTAGTTAGCAATGCCTTTGGAGTGCCTGCCTTTGCTGTGGATACCCATGTTTTTCGTGTGGCTAATAGGATAGGATTTGCAAGGTGTAAGGATGTGGCTTGTACGGAGAGAACCTTGTGCAAGAAGATAAAAAGAGACGACTGGATACTAGCTCACCATACCTTGATTTTTCATGGTAGATATATATGTAAGAGTAGGAAGCCACTTTGTGATGACTGTACTGTTACAGATTATTGTAAGTATTATTTAAGTGAACGAAAGAAGAGCTGTGTATAGGTATAAACTTAGGAGGTATAGATGGATACACCGATTGTAATAGGTATAGCAGGTGGAACGGCATCTGGTAAGAGTACCATGGTTAAAAAGATAAAAGATATGATAGGTGAGCACGTGGTGACCCTAACCCATGATTCATATTACAAGTCTTATGCAGATAAGACATTTGAAGAAAGGGTAGGGATGAACTATGACCATCCTAGTGCCTTTGAGACAGATATGTTGGTAGAGCACATAAAGATGCTAAAGGATAATAAGACCATATCTTATCCAGTATATGACTATGTAAACTATACTAGGAGTGATGAGATAGTTAAGGTCGAGCCTAAGAAGGTGATTATAATAGATGGCATACTCATCTTCGAAAACAAGGAGCTTAGAGAGCTCTGTGATATGAAAATATTCGTCGATACCGATGCCGACGTCAGGATAATCAGGAGGATTTTGCGTGATGTAAAGGATAGGGGTAGGAGCCTAGACTCTGTGGTAAATCAGTACCTAGAAACGGTAAAGGTGATGCACGATGAATTTGTGGAGCCATCTAAGAGATATGCTGATATAATAGTTCCTGCTGGGGGATATAACCATGTGGCTATTTCTATGATAAGTGATAGGATAAGGGTCTTATTGCAGGACTAAAATAAAATTATAAAATGGAGAAAGAACTCTAAGAGCTTGCTTAGAGTAAAGGTTAAAAAATGGATATAAACACATCCTTAGAAAATTTGACAAGGGCACAAAAGCTGCTTTTATACGTGAATTCTAGGCAGGGGATACTAGATGATAGGGCGGTTTTTAGTGATGGTACTAAGTTTTATCGTGACCCGATAGAGCCTAGCGAAAAAGATGAGATAACGATAAGAATTAGGACTAGAAAAAACAACGTAGATGCTGTATATCTTAGATTTGGTGAAGAAAAAGAAGCCATGGAAAAGTTTGATAGCGATAGTATTTTTGATTATTATCAGGTTACTATTCCACCTATTACTAAGATTTTGGCGTATTATTTTGAGCTTCATATAGGAACTTTAACAGTATATTATAATAAAAAGGGAGTGGAGAGAGAAAACGACCCATATTATAATTTTTTTGTGATACCTAATTATAAGACCCCTGATTGGGCAAAGGGAGCGGTGCTATATCAAATATTCTTAGACAGGTTTTATAATGGTGATACTTCCAATGACGTACTTACAAACGAATATAAGTACATAGGCAAAAATTCTCAAAGGGTAGAAGACTGGTATAAGTACCCTAATCCAGATGGTATAAGGGAGTTTTATGGCGGAGACCTGCGTGGTCTCATGGATAAGCTAGACTATTTAGAAGGTTTAGGCATAGATGGAATCTACCTAAATCCGATTTTTGTTTCCCCATCCAATCACAAATACGACATACAAGACTATGATAATATAGATCCGCACTTCGGTGTGATAAGGGTAGACGAGGGTGAGCTCATCGCTGAAGGTGATGACAATAGCAAGGCGACTAAGTACATTTCTAGGGCTACAGATAGGGAGAATTTAGAAGCTAGTAACCAGCTGTTTATAGACTTTGTAGAAGAAGCGCATAAACGTGGGATGAAGGTCATCTTAGATGGGGTCTTTAACCACTGTGGTTCTTTCAACAAATGGCTTGATAAGGAGAATCTCTACTCTGCGGAGAACGGTTATGAAATAGGGGCTTATAAGAGTAAGGAAAGTCCATATAGGAGTTATTTTAACTTTCACAGCTCCATAGATTGCCCAGAAGATAACTGCTATGATGGCTGGTGGGGGCACGATACCCTGCCTAAGCTAAATTACGAGGGATCAAAGGAACTTTATAATTACATATTAGATGTGGGTAAGAAGTGGGTAAGCCCGCCTTACAATATAGATGGATGGAGACTAGATGTGGCGGCTGACCTAGGATATACCAAGGAGTTTAACCACAAGTTTTGGCGTGATTTTAGGGGCTCGGTTAAAGGAGCAAATCCTGATGCCATCATCCTAGCGGAGCACTATGGCGACCCTAGTGACTGGTTGCACAAGGGTGACCAATGGGATAGTGTGATGAACTATGATGCCTTTATGGAGCCTATTACTTGGTTTTTAACTGGTATGGACAAGCACTCTGATAAGTACAAGGAAGACATGTTAAACAATGCAGATGCCTTTTTTGGTGCTATGAGACACTTTATGTCTAGGTTCCATTCGCAGTCGTTATACATGGCTATGAATGAGCTTAGCAACCACGACCACAGCAGATTCCTTACTAGAACAAATATGAAGGTTGGTCGTACAGGCACTATAGGTGCAAAGGCGGCAGATGAACATACCAATTTATCTGTGATGATGGAGGCGGTAGCCGTGCAGATGACTTGGGTGGGAGCGCCTACTATTTACTATGGTGATGAGGCAGGGCTTTGTGGTTTCACAGACCCAGATAATAGGAGAACCTATCCTTGGGGAAGGGAAAATCATAGACTTATAGACTTACATAGGGAGCTTATTAAGCTAAGAAAGGAAAATCCGGTTCTAAGAGATGGTTCTATTAAGTTTCTTCACGGAGAACACGGAGTCTTATCATATGGTCGGTTTGATAAGGACGAAAAGATAGTTGTAATAGTAAACAACTTACCTATAATGAAGGATGTAAGCATACCAGTTTGGGAAATAGGGATAAGTTCATACAAGGTGTGTGAGCAGATATTTGAGACTGCAAACGAAGACTTCAGCAATATGGAAGATTATTTTACAGTAAGCAAGGGTAAACTAAATATAAAAATGAAGCCTTATAGCACTAGGATTATTAAGGAGAAAAAATACAAAAATGAATAAGGCTAGAAAGAGAACTATCGGAAAAATTTTATTTTTGCTTTATTTGTTTCTCCTAGCCTACCTATTGTTTTTTAATGCTGACTATGGTCGTTTTTCTGGGGAAGCTATCCAGTATAGTAAGATTAATCTGGATATAGGTCGGACTGTATCTAGGTATTACTCGGCTATGCAGGCTGGAGATATAAGTTTCTGGGTATTTTTTAGCAACATTATAGGAAATATACTTATATTTATACCCTTTTGCCCGCTTTTTTACCTAGCTACAGGTAGGTGTTTCAAGTATGTATCCATAGTTTTTATAAATACTCTTATCCCTTTTGCTGTAGAGTTTACCCAGTATAAATATGGACTAGGTGTATTTGATATAGATGATATAGTTTTAAACGGCATAGGCTTTTTTATAGGCTGGGTACTGGTGGTCAATGCAAGGGCACTTAAAAATGGAACAGATAAATCACTTAAAAATTAAAAATATCCTAAGAAAAGTGTATAATTTTTACACTTTTCTTTTATATTGTGGGGAAAATTACCGATATATAAGATGTAGTAGGTTTTATTCCCTACACCTTAAAATACTATATTTTCGCCTAAAATGTAGATGAAAAAGGTGAAATAAAGGAGCTTTGGAGGAGATATGAAGGACTTTAGAACTTTTGTTTTAATATTGTGCACACTGTTTATGCTTACGTCTTTGACTGCTTTTGCAGGAGAAAAAGACCCACTAGTTTTTATAGAAAAAAATTATATAGATGACAACTTAGAAGTAAAGAGCGGTGTCGGATATAAGAGTAAGCATATATTCTGGGAAATACCCTTGGAAGATAAGGGCAAGGGAGAATTGATATATAACCTATTAAATGGGGAAGAAACCCATATAGAATTCGAAGAATTTCCTGAAAAACTTGTAGTAAGGTATTGGATAGAAGATAAAAATGGAAATAAGTTTGATTTAAGCTCTAGGACCTTTACCAAGATAGCCTATGATAAGACTCCACCAGAGTGGGTCACTCCACTTCCAGATGAAATTCCCTTTGAAACAGCAGCAAAAAGGGTCTTAAAGCTAGATGTAGAAGGTGCTAATATCAGTGAACACCCTGGCTTTAGTATAAAGGTAGGTGGCAGTGAGCTGAAATTAAGATGGGATAGACCAGGGAAGAAAATATCAGTACAGACTGGAAATTATTTCCCAGGAAATATTATGCCTGTTAAGCTAAAAATGGATGGTGTTTTAGAAAAGGAAATGCATATATTAAAATCCCTAGATGGTTTTAAGACTACACCTACCCATTATGAGAAGGTTGAAATGAAAAATGGTGTTACACCAGCTGAGCAAAACAGGAACATAAATCCTTTTTATGAGCAAAATGAAAATGACTATTACAGAAGAATAGAGACAGATGAGAAATACCAAAATGCTGGTACCAGACCAGGTATCAAGATTCAGTTTAATGAACCTAAGCAGTGGAGTACAAGCGATTGGAAGTATATACCGGTTTCAGAATGTGATGAGCTAAGTAGTGACCCACACAACTTCAAAGATGTCAAGGCTATCTTCGAGATAAAGGATGGGGTCAATGGCAAGGGAGCAAATTCCCAGTTTGACTTCAAACTAAGTGGAGCAGATGGTCTAATAGGTCACGCTACAGAAGAGGGTGATAATGCTGGGGCAAAGTATACAGTTGAAGATGGTACATCTACTTCTACAGCACCTGCTACCAAGGTTTATACCATAAATATGGTACAGGATAAGTCAGACTTAAAAGACAAGGAAAACTTTATGGAATGGAAGGACTTAGAGCCTAGCCATACCTATAAGATGACAGTAGAATTTGAACCGCCTACCAATAACAGGGATAAGTATAGGAAGTACCAGCTCCCATTCTTTTCACCTAGTACAGAGTATGCTTATACCTACCTAAAATACGATGTTATAAGAATATCTGAAAATGAAGGATTCTTAAAGATATATCCTTACTATTTGAAGAAGGGTGATATACCTGAGACAGTAGATTATACTGTGCTTCAAGATACCAAGGATACAGATCAAATAGACCCTATAAACAATGTTTGGCTTACTACCAGACACAGCAGTACCAGTGAGAAGGATGAGATTTTTATACCTATAGAGTTCGGTAGTCAAGACCACACCAAGTCCTACCAGATACTTATGAATTATAGGAATGAGGTAGTCAAGTCTCAGGTAGTTATCTACAATACCCTAAGGGATACTGACTACCCTGTTTCCACATCCAAGATAGTCGATGTAAAAAACTTAATAGTAGTGCCTTTTGAGAAAAAGGAAGATAAGGATTATCCGTTAAAGGCCAAGTTTAATCTTATATTTAGCGCACCTAAAAATAGCGGTAAGTACAATGAATTAGACAAGGTTTTTGAAAGACTTAAGAAAAATGGTTCCGATGAAGCTATATATTATGAACTTTATATAAATGATATACCAGAGGAGAGAGAAAACAACAAATTTGAGATGATAAAGGTCTTTAAGGTTACTAAAAATGCTGATGGTAAGTATGAGATAAGTGATGTGACTCCTCAGGGAGCACCGCCTATAGACCCTGCAAATCCACAGCAAGACGGTGGTATAAGTGGTTATCAAAAAGGCTATAATGCAGGTAATGACTTATTTAAGATGAATGATATAATCATAA
>PDWI01010643.1_pt1 | contig 10259 bp, 7 predicted proteins | sample 1430891 | NCBI WGS metagenome assembly PDWI01 (sample SAMN01162508, study PRJNA174530) | Oral metagenome, whole genome shotgun sequencing project. | biome: Marine environment; feature: Marine mammal; material: Swab sample of the gingival sulcus; isolation source: swab sample of gingival sulcus... | reverse complement strand
AAGATGACCCAGTGAAATTCAACTTACCTTACTACCAGAAGATGACTTTTGACGATATCGTTAATTTCTATAAACAAGAAATTAAAGGTCGTCCATTAGTAATAGGCATCGTAGGAGATACTCGAAAAGTTAATAAAAAAGAGCTTAAAAAGTATGGTAAAGTAAAAGAAATATCTGTAAAGAAATTATTTTCAAAAAAATAGTTCTCATTACAAATATTAAAAACAAAAAAATCCGAGTTTTTCAACTCGGATTTTTTTATCTATAATCCTTACAACTTTTATTCAGCTAGTAGCCTCCACTGACCTCTCTCCCATCAAAAATAGCTTTTGCGGAAGAAGTTCCTATACGTGAAACTCCGAGTTCTATCATTTTTACAGCATCTTCGTAATTTCGAACACCACCTGCTGCTTTAATAGAAAGAGGCTTTGCATGCTCTGCAATTAATTTCATTGCTTCAAAAGTAGCTCCATTAGGCTTCCCTCCTTCTGTTTTATAAAATCCTGTAGAAGACTTCACAAAAACATCTTCCGCTTTTTCTTCTCCAAAACTTGTCATTACGACATCGTGAATTAATTGCGTAATTGCTACAATTTCATCATTTGTTAATGCTGCAATTTCAATAATCCATTTCACCGTTTTATTATTTTCTAAAGCTAATTGAGTACCTTTAAACACTTCAGACTTTACTAAGTTTATTTTTCCTTCCAAAAAAGCAGTGTAGTTAACTACAAAATCTAATTCATCCACTCCATCATCAATTGCCTTTTGAGCCTCTGACATTTTATCACTAACACTATATGTTCCCTCATGAAAACCAATAACGGTTCCTACTAAAACATTTGATTGTTTTCCGTCTATCATTTCTCGAGCCATTTCTATAAACTCTGAACGAATCATTACTAACTTAAAGTTATTTTCAATAGCTTCTTCTATTAGTTGTTTTACATTCGCCTTTGTCTCAGCATCAGAAATTCCTGCTTGCTCACTTGTCTTTAAATAAGTACTATCTAAATAATTTTCAATTTTCATTTAAATTTATTTTAACCTAAAAACCGATAGCAATGCTATCGGTTTTTAATTTATTTTTCAACTTAATTTTAGTAACTCCACATATTAAGTTCCTTGTCTCGTATATCTTCTTTAATTTTTTGAGACTCTAATACTTGGAACAATGAATTACCTTTGATATAATCTTTCACCTCCCTATCCCCATATACATTTTCTTCTTTGTAAATAATAGAAGAATATCTTTTTGCATTCAATAGGTGATCATAAGAAATCGGATGTGCTGCATTTTTAGGATTGAATACTTTCATCTTAAATAACGTATTCCTCGCATCCGAATACCAAATCCAAAATAAAGGTAATCGCTCTTTAGCACTCAACTCATCATTCCCCACTACTTGTACATCTGGAGCTACAGGTGCAATAGCTAGTATACGGTACTTTAACTCTCCTTGACGCTTATCAAAATACCAAACACCTTTTATCTTATACCCTTCAATATCAGCAGAACTTAATTTTACCTTATCTATATATTGGCTAATATCTTTATTTCCAGCGTTTAATTCCTCATAACCAGCATCTGTTGTATCTATTTTTTGTAGTTTATTCATCACTTCACTCGACTTCAACTTATGATTAAAGTAGGAATCATCATAAATTTCCGTAATTTCCCCTCTTTGAATACCTCCTATAAGAGTATCAAATAATGAGCGTCTATTTACTGAAGTATCTTCTTTCTCAATAGGGTAGTAATAAACTAAATTAATTCTCTCATTCAAATCCACATACTCCCAAACTGTTTTTTGCCACAAAATATCTCTATCATCAATATAACCATATTCTAATGGCTTATCGTGATCTCTTAACTTTTGAATTTCTGTTTTTTTACCAATCTCGTTTGGCTTTTTAGCATTCAAGAGATTCGATTGTGCTAACAAAGGGGTAGTTACCAAAAGAACTACTATTACTATTATATTTTTCATTATCTTCATATTTCAAATATATTATCGAATTTCTATACTTACTGATGTTGCCTTTTTCACTCTATAACCGCTATTCCCAACAATACTTGATTTAATATCGAAAATAGTTACTACATCTCCTCTTCTTGCTTTCTGAATAGCTCTTTGTGCCGCAACATTCATTCGTGTTCCTCTAACTACTACTGCGGATTGGTTTGGAACTTTAAGAGTAAATCCTTGTACCACAAACTTCAAATCGAAATCGAAATCAGGCATCTCTACACCTACTACAGCTCTTTTTAAACTTGATTTAGGCATTTTAACATACCCTGATTCTCGACGTACTGTCCCTCTTGGAGCTGGAATTGATTTAATTCTAAAACTTTGTTTCGTATTTACAACTTTTCCATTAGGTAGTGTTCCTGACACATTAATAGTAACTGTTTTACCTGCTCCCGGACGCATTATATACTTACCTGGCTTACCTGCTTTTGATAATCCTGGGGCTCTTACTTTAACCAAATTATCAGGAATTCCTGGAATAGAGATTGTCATAGGATTCGCTATTCCTCTATAAACAACATTCATCTTATCTGCAGAAACTACTGCTGAGTTTGGCTTTGGAATAACCGCATAGGAACCATCAATAGGAATCTCAACTGGTTTTCCCTTTTCCATAAATACAAATTGCCCTTTTACACTTCTTTCACCAATACTTCCTGCTGGAAAGTCCAATATTGCTGCTCCATCTTGAATAGTAGTAACATTTCGTCCATTAACTACCACTTTTGTAGGCTGTAATGAATCATCATAACGTCCTAAAACAACACGACCTTTAAAGTTTTCTCCTTGAAAAAATGCTGTCTTCTCAGGAATCAAAATTGCTTTATAATTCGTCATTGACACATCACTTTCCAACTGTCCAGAAACCATATTCTCTAATATTTCTGTTTCTGTTTTTGCAACATCATCTTGTAATGAAGATAAGTTTGTAATTGTAGATACTAAAGGGAAACCTTCGTATCGATTGTTCAACCAAGGTTGCATTCCATCCTTTGTCTTCTGAGGAGAAGTATCAAATCGTTTTTTAATACGCTTTACCAAAGAATTATCTTCTCCAATAATAGCTATTACACCATTTTTATAATTTGCTATTTTATCCAAAAATTCTTGACCTTCTTTTGTATAAGAATCTCCTCTAAAAAAATATGTATCTACCACATCAGACTTATCCATTGCTTCATAATCTTTTGGATTTTTTTCATCTTTCAAGAACAAGTTCTTTTTCTCTCCCAAATAAGCAATAAAATCTTTTGATAATTGATTTATTTTCTTCACATTAGCGTAATGTTCTTTATACTTTTCTGGTTGCTCTTTTGCCTTTACTGACAACTTCTCCAACGCTAATTGATTTCTTTCAATACGAGCTTCACTGTCACTCTGTATTTTTTCATTAAAATATCCAAAAGCAGAAAGCACCTCTCTTGACATTTGCATAGCTAACATTGCTATGAATACCAAGTACATAAGGTTAATCATTTTCTGTCTTGGAGACAATTTACCACCTGCCATAGTCTGTTTTTTTTATATAATTATTTATTATTAGACATTGCTGATAGCATTCCTCCATAAACAGCATTCAAAGACTCTAAGTTAGCTGTCAAAGATGCCATTTGTTGATTTAATTTCAATACATTATCAGAAACTTCTTTATTTAATTGAGCTTGCTTCGATGCCTCTGACATTTGTGCTTTATACACCGTATTCAAAGACTCTAACTGAGTAGCAGCCATCGTAATTTGCTCACTATATTTATTAGATGAAGCTATTGAATCTACCACTGGCTGAATACTTGCTGTTGCTCCTTTAAAATTCTGTAAATTATTAGTCAAATTTTTAATCAATGTTGCATCTAGATTTGCTTCTCTCAACATTTCATCTAACTTCTGCGATAACATTGTTTGTGCTTCATCTTTCGTTGTTAGACCTCCTTTTCCTGATTCTGGGTATAATCTTGACCAGTCTATTTCTTCTTCCACAGGCTCAAATGCAGATATAAAGAATACAATTGCCTCTACAATCATACCTACAGTTAATAAAATACCCCCAAAAGCCCAGTGTTGTAATTTGGCTAATGCTCCAATAATAACTATGGCTGCACCTATACCGTAAGCCATATTAAAAATTTTCTTTGTTTTTTTCGATTGTGACATAATTATATAATTTCTATGGTTATTTTTTTAATCCTAAATAGTCTTGTACAGTTCTAAATCCAATATAACTCCTAGCTGTATCAGCATACTCGTAATCTCTTGTACTTACTTCTAAAAAGTAGCCAACATCTTTCCACGAACCTCCTCTAATCACTTTTCTTAAATTAGAGCGGTCCTCTATCGTTGGATTCATAGTTGATGCTATATAATAAGAAGTTTCATTAAACGTGGTGTTTGTCCACTCTGACACATTACCTGCCATATCATACAAACCATACTCATTTGGCTTATACGACTTTACCTCAATAGAATACAATGCTCCATCTACAGCATAGTCTCCCCTTACTGGTTTAAAATTGGCCAAAAAGCATCCTCTGTCATTGATCAAATCAGGTCCTCCCCAAGGATATTGTGCATTTTTCAACCCTCCTCTAGCAGCATATTCCCACTCTGCTTCTGTTGGTAATCTAAAATGTGGTACTCTTGATGCATTCTTCTTTCTACTCAACGCATCATTTCTAAGTTTTGTTCTCCAATCACAAAATGCCTTAGCTTGCCACCAATTTACACCTACCACAGGATATTCATTGTATGCAGGATGATAAAAATAATCTTGATGCATTGGGTCATTATAAGAATAACTAAAATCTTTTACCCAAACAGTTGTATCAGGATACACATTAACAACATACTCTTTGAAATATTCTTTTCTACTTTTCTTTTTCCCTCTTACGGCTTTATTAATATCCAATGTACGGAATCTATACTCAAATTTCTCAACATCTAACATTCTTCTACCTCCCAAATTCTCATCAATCGGAAGATAAACAGAATCTGCCATCACTTCTGCGTATTCAATACTTGGAAACTCATTAATATCCCAAACAAGATCATTATCCCAATTTAACATTTTACCTTTTGCAGAAGAATTAGGATCATTTAGTGTTCCATAATTTTTCATCATATACTTTTGGTAATTTGTCATATTGGTAGTATCGGCTGTTACAAACTGATAATCTTCCAATACTTTTTTAGAGTCTGTAGACATCAACTCAGCAAATACTGCTAATTTTGTTCTGACAATAGAATCCCTAACCCAATGTACGAATTGCTTATACTCACTATTCGTTATTTCTGTTTCATCCATATAAAAATTCCTAACACTTACTGTACGAATAGGTGAGTTAAATGACGTCCCTGCAATATCCTCAGTTTGACGTCCCATAGAAAAAGATCCCGATGGAATCAAAACCATTCCCATAGGACGTTTAGAATGCCATTTTTTACCTTTTACTCCAACTAACTCTCCATTACTATTAGAAAACTTAGAACAACTACTAAATGCAACTGCCACTACTATAAAAAGAAGTATTTTTCTCATTATCAATGTATTATTTTCTTAATTAACTTATTTTTTTTATCATATTTATCCATCTTTCAGGTATCGACTGCTCATTGCTCACCATCAAGTAATCCTTGTATGTACAAGGTATTAACGCTTGTCTTTTCCCTTTATTGTCTCCTTTTTCAACTTGCATCCACCATCTTTGGCTTTTCTCACTTTTATAAAATTGAAAAACTTCATCCTCCACCAGCACTAAAAATTTTTTAAATGCTCCTTTTCTATCAAAAGGATATTCATTTGTTCTATAATTGACTCCCTCTACAAAATACCATATCATCTGAGCTATCAATCCCGCTGTTTGTCCATCAACATCTAATAAATCATTATATTCATAGACACCGAAAGAACTAATCTTGTCACTTATTCCTGCATATCTTGCAACAGAACAGGCTTGAATTCCTGTAAATCCATTAGGATTTTTACACTTATTTGCAGGTGCTTCTACTCCTTTAATAGCCGAAATGTCAAAACTCACTATATCCGCATCTCTAAAAATCGGCTCTACAATGCTCATATCTTCTAAAACATTTCCTAAACGATAAGTGTCAAAATACAAATCTGACAACAAATCTATTTCCTCTTGTGGATTCAGATAAGTTTGATAACCTATGTTACTAAAATTAAATAGGTTATTAGGCTTATCTGTAACAATCTTAGATAAATATGATGTCGAATTGATACCTTCTTCCAATGTTCCTATGTCAAACTTCGCATCAACACTTACAATATTTACCGACTGCTCCAACTCATCATACGCTCTATAATTAGCATAAGTAAGATCTTGTCCTCCTCCAACAATAACTGGTATCGTACCATTTTTGACCAAATAAGCAACTAATTCACTCATACAAAAATAGGTATCCCCAATCGTATCTCCCTTCTGGATATTTCCTAAATCAATCAGGTTTAAATCCCAATTCCCAGGAAACAATTGATACAACTCCTTTCTGATAGTATCTAAATTAGCTCCTGTTCCTTGATTTTTCAAAGACCCTCTATCTTCTAAAACGCCAAAAATAGCAATTTTATGCTGATTTAGATTCTCTACTCCAAAATCAATAACATTTCCAATTGCTTGAAAATGCTGACTATTCGCAAATTCAATCAATTCCTCTCTTATCGGCTGTAAATAACTAAAATCCAATATATCTATTTCTTTTTAGTTTTTCTTTTAGACTTTGGCGTTTTTGCCTCAATTAATCTTACTGCCTCTTCTTGCGTTATTTTCTCAATGTCTGTCGTCTTCGGCAATTCTACCTTTATCTTACCTTTTATAACATTAAAACGCCCCCAACGAGCCTTCTCTACTCTAATTCCTACTTCCTTGTAGTCATAGATTAATTTCTCTCTCTCTTTCCTTAATTTATCTTCAATCAATGCTTCAATATCTCCTCCAGAAAGATTATCAAAATCATATTTTTTATTAACGCTTATAAAAATATTATTCCATTTAATGAAAGGCCCAAATCTTCCAACTCCTTTCTGTACTGGAAGTCCTTGATAAGTACCTATTGGTGCGTCTGCCTTTCGCTTGTTCTCAATGAGTTCAATGGCTCTAGCTAAATCTACCGCCATTGGATCTTCATTTTTATCTAAAGACACATACTTTCCGTCAAACTTAATATAGGGTCCAAACCTTCCAACTGCAACCATTACCTCTTTATCCTCATACTCTCCTAGGTCCTTAGGAAGTTGAAATAAATCCATCGCTTCCTCAAAAGTGATAGACTCTAATGTTTGATGTGCTTGTAGACTTGCAAATTTAGGTTTTTCTTCATCTGTCGCCTCTCCTATTTGAATCATTGCCCCAAAACGACCTAATCGTGCATATACATTCTTACCGCTCTCCTCATCAACACCTAATAATCTTGCCCCTGTAGCTCTTTCCGCTGTTTCAGCTACCTTTTCAACTACTGGATGAAATTTACCATAAAACTCACGTATGGTTTCTATCCAATTCTCCTCTCCTTCAGCAATAGCATCAAAATCATTTTCAACCTTTGCTGTAAATCCATAATCTAAAATGGTAGAAAAATGGTCAACTAAAAAGTCGTTTACCACATTTCCAATATCAGTAGGAACTAATTTTCCTTTGTCTGCTCCTACTTTTTCACTCAGTATTTTAGAACTAACTTCTCCTTTTTCTAAAACAATTCTAGTGTAATTTCTTGATTTTCCTTCTATCACACCCTTTGCTACATATTCTCTTCTTTGAATAGTCGAAATTGTTGCTGCATAAGTAGATGGACGTCCAATACTCAATTCTTCTAACTTCTTTACCAACGCTGCTTCTGAATATCGGTAAGGAGGACGTGTATATCTTTCAGTAGCAGTAATCGTATTTCGTTCTAATTGTTCACCTACTTCTAATCTTGGCAACATTCCTTCTTGCTCCTCCTCTTCATTGTCCGTACCTTCTAAATAAACCTTCAAAAAGCCATCAAACTTAATTACTTCTCCATTAGCAACTAACTGTACGTCATTCTTACTATTCTTGATCTTTACTGTCGTACGCTCTAATTGTGCCTCACTCATCTGCGACGCAATAGTTCGTTTCCAAATCAAGTCATACAGCCTACTTTGGTCATAACTAACAGAAATTTCTTTATTAGAAATATCTGTAGGCCTGATTGCCTCGTGAGCCTCTTGTGCTCCTTTTGCTTTTGTTGTAAAATTCCGAGATTTACTATAGGCAGCCCCATAAGTATTAACAATCTCATTCTTTGCCGCATTTCGCGCATCATCAGATAGATTTACACTATCTGTTCTCATATAAGTTATCAATCCCGCCTCATACAAACGCTGTGCTTCTCTCATCGTTTTTGCTACAGGAAACCCTAATTTACGAGATGCCTCTTGTTGCAAGGTAGAAGTCGTAAATGGTGGTGCTGGCGACTTTTTAGCTGGTTTTTTCTGTAAATCTTCTACTGAAAAAACAGCATCTATACAAGAATTCAAAAAGGCTTCTGCTTCTTCTTTTGTCTTAAAATTCTTAGGTAACTTCGCCTTAAACTTTACTCCCTCACTATTAATAAATTCTGCATCTACTCTATAAGATGCAACAGGTGTAAACTGTTGTATTTCTCGCTCTCGCTCTACAATTAATCGAACTGCAACTGACTGCACTCGTCCTGCAGATAAACCGCTTTTAACCTTCCTCCACAATACAGGTGACAACTCATACCCCACCAATCTATCCAACACGCGTCGTGCCTGTTGAGCATTCACTAAATCATAGTTAATCTCTCTTGGATTATCAATAGCATTTAAAATGGCTTTTTTAGTAATTTCGTGAAACACGATTCGTTTCGTATTCTCTTTTTTTAGTTTCAACTGCGTCTCCAAGTGCCATGCAATCGCCTCTCCTTCTCTATCTTCATCCGATGCTAACCAAACCATTTCTGCTTTTTTAGAAAGATCTCTTAACTTCTTTACTACACTTTTTTTATCGGAAGAAACTTCATACTTGGGTTGAAAATCACGCTCAACATCAATCCCTATATCCTTCGATGGTAAGTCTGTAATATGACCAAAACAGGTCTCTACCTGAAAATCTTTACCTAAGAATTTACCAATGGTTTTCGCTTTTGCTGGGGACTCTACAATTACTAAATTTTTCGCCATAAACTTGTATATCTATTTCTAAGAAAACATCTGCGTGGATTACACACTAATAATGTTCCTGTCTGCAAAAGTAACCTTTTTTTTTTATTTACAAATCATTATACAATATTTATATATTACAAAAATATGTAATATCAAACATAACTTTTCTAAAACTTACTCCTTCGAATAATCAATTATGAAATAGAATTACGTTACAACAGCAAAAATTAACTTATCAAACCCCTCTAATTTACAGAAGTCCCTCCGTAAGTAAATCCAAGTTCTTTAAGGTTTTCTTCTACTTCTTTTTCTGTAATTTCTCCTGAAATTTGAACAATTTTTTGTTCCAAATTCACACGAACCTCGCTTACTTTATCATTTGCATTAAAAGCATTTTCAATTGATTTTTTGCAATGATTGCAAGTCATATCAGGTACTAAATAAGCATTCGAATTTTTAATTGTTTCCATAGGTTTTCTTTTATTTAAAAATTTATCAATGTAAATATAAATTATCAATCCAGATAGTAAAATAGTGCAAAATGTTTGGAACCAAGTTGACATATTATGAGCGTGCGCCTCCATAAAATGAGTGTTCGCAAACCATTCTTCAGGGAAAAAAGCATCTATAAGAATTCCAAATCCAACGGCTGTAACGATAATTCCAACCAAATATGAAATAAGTGTTTTCTTACCCAATGTTTTGCCTATTAAGGTGAAAGATGCTGCATTCGTTGCTGGTCCCGCCATTAAGAATACTAAAATTGCTCCCGCAGAGATTCCTTTACTCATCAAAATAGCAGCAATTGGCACTGACGAAGTCGCACAAATATATAACGGTACTGATGCTACCAAAATCAGTAAAATTCCTAAAGGTCCTTTTGAGATATGCTCTGCAAAAAAATCTTCTGGCAAGGCTACCGATATAAATGCTGCAATTAGCGTTCCGATAACCAGCCACTTTGCAATGTCTGATAAAAACGTAAAAAAAGCATATTTAAAAGCCTCTACAAGTTTTTCAAAAAAGTTTTTCTTCTTGATAGGCTCTGCACAAGAGAATGAAGCC
>PDWI01012817.1_pt1 | contig 10260 bp, 7 predicted proteins | sample 1430891 | NCBI WGS metagenome assembly PDWI01 (sample SAMN01162508, study PRJNA174530) | Oral metagenome, whole genome shotgun sequencing project. | biome: Marine environment; feature: Marine mammal; material: Swab sample of the gingival sulcus; isolation source: swab sample of gingival sulcus... | reverse complement strand
GCTGTATTTTGTTAAAAGCTTACATATCATCAGTATTATCATAAGTTCAAGTCTGGTTGGATTGATGTATGATTTTGCAATACATTGGCTAAGTTACAATACAAAAAACACACAAGTATTACCAATTAAAAAAATGTTAAAAGTGTTTTTTATTGGACTTTTTTTGACAACAAGTGGATATGCTATTTTTGCTTTTGCTCCACTTGATTTGTTAAGACAGATTGCAATTTTTTCTATATTTGCTCTTTTAGGTGCATTTTTATGTACCTATTTTTTGCTCCCTGTATTTTTTGAAAATAGAGAAATAAAAGCCAATCCTATGGCAATAAATTTTATCAATAATTATGAAAAGTTTATGAAAAAAATATTAATTTTTCTCAATTATAAAACTTGCATTGTTGCTTTTGTGGTATTTTTTATAGTTATGTTTTTTATGCCAATAACTATAAATTTTAAAGATGATATAAAATCATATGCATCAACTCCTACATACTGGATAGAACAAGCCAAGAAGATATCACAAATAACCAATACTAAACCGCAAACAAGATTTTTACTTTTAAATTCACCAGAAAAAGAGATAGAACTTGTAGATGAATTGAAAAATAAAAATGCACTAAATAATTACAACTGCCTTAGTAAATATTTTCTCACTCCAAATGAACAAAAAGAGCTTAAGGAGATATTTTTAAGATATTCAAAAGATGACGATATTATAAGAATATATACAAACTTAGGTTTTGAAAAAAATATGATATTAAATTTTTTTCAAAATATTGGAAATTTAGACATATTAACATTTAAAGATTTGATAAACATGGATTCATTTAGGCATTTAGGCTATCTTTTGAATGGCGATAAAAATCTTATTTATATAGATACAAATGAGGAAAATATCAAAAAAATATCAAAAAAATATGATGCAGTTTATTATGATTTAGTCGGTAGTTTAAATAGTAGTTTTGAAAATATAAAAAATGTATCAATAAAGCTAAAAATCATCTCTTTTATAGTTGCATTTATATTTTTGGCATTTTTTTATGGGTTTAGGAAAAGTTTTATAATGATATTTGCTGTTTTAACTTCAGCACTATTTACGATATTTTTATTGTCATTGTTTGGTTTTAATATTAATATTTTTTCTATTTTCGGACTTATTTTAGCTAGTGCTGTGGGAGTTGATTATATGATTTTTGCACTAAATGAAAAATTAACTATTGAACAGAAAATTTTTGGTATATTTTTAGCCTCAAGTACTACAATGCTATCTTTTTTAATTTTAACTTTTAGTACAACCACTGCAGTTAAGATTTTTGGTCTTAGTGTAGGTCTTAGTGTAGGTCTTAGTGCATTTTTTGCCTCTATTTTATCTTTAAAAATAAACAATATCGATCTCAAATAAATACTATGACAAATCTAGTACTTATTCGTTTTTTTGTAGAATTTACTTGATACTATTCAGTACAATTATTCTTTATCTCTTTTAATCTTTCAATCTTTTTTAAATGCACATCTTTTCTCTGCTTCAAAAACTCTTTTTTTTGTTCATTTATCTTGCTAAAACTTTGCATAAGTTGGTTATAGTTTTTGTCTAAAAAAGTGTGGTTTGAGTTCATTAGATTTTCTAGTTCGTATAGGTGAAAACTTACTCTAAGCCTCTGTTTGATTTCATCAAGAGTTGGGCAGTAGAGTGGGAATTTTACGGGGTCTTCTTCATAAAGTTCGATTGATTGGTTGATTTTATGTTCTAAAAATGATACACAAACTTCAGTGGCGTTTTGATAGTTAAAGCTAACTGCGCTACTAAGGTGGTTAAATTCGCTACTGATTAGTGCGTAAGAGGAGTTTATTTCGTCATTAAATGATTTTAAAAAATTTTCATATACTTTTGAGGCAAATTTTCTAATGTTCGCAAACTCGATATTTGAATGAAGTGGTTCATTTTTTTCGATTAGCTCATGAGGGTGTTGCCATTTGAGGACGCTATTTTCTAAATCTTTATAAATTTTAAGATTTTTTTCATTGACCAAAGTTTGGATTTGCTTTAAATCTCTTACATATTTTTTAAACATTTTTCCAACTATATCGTCATCATAAAAAAGCTTTTTATAAACATCATCTGAGTTTATTTTGCTCACTTGATAGCTAACTTGCGTGTAAACGACTTGCTTTTTTAGCAGTCCAACTTCAGTTTTTGCATAGCGAGTTTTGTCGCTTAGAAAAACTGCTTTAAAAATCTCAGATGCGATTTTTTCGATAATCTCTTCGATTTTTCTAAAAGCATTTTTAAGCTCACTGCTAAACTCTTTTTTAAGCTCGTCAAAAATATTTTGTGCGTCTAGTTCAAAAAGCTCCAAAATCTCTTCTAAGTTATCATAAATATTTATGATATTTTCTTGTTGAGTTATGAGTTTATCGCAGATATTTTTTGCCTCTTTTAAGATGGCGTATCGCTTTGTTTGGGCTGATTTTGGTTGTATTTGATTGGCTAAAAAGTTTAATATCTCATTTATGTTTGAATTTTTTAAAAGCTCGTCATTTTGGGTTTGAGTGGTAGCAAATATATCTTTTGTTTGAGCTTTAAACTTTTGCAGAGCTTTTTCTAAATTATCCGTTTGGCAGATTTTTGTGGGAAGTTTTGCCTCAAGTTTGATTTCGCTTAAAAAATTATCAAATAAATTATCAAATTTTTGCTCACTACTTTGTGACCTTGCTTTTAGTGCCTCAAGGGCTGAAATGGCGATGACATGAGAAAAAAAATCTTTAAAACTTGCCCTCACATACTCCAAACTTCTTTGCACCTCTTCTAACGAAAATTTATCTTTTTGGTTTAAAACGCATAAACTTTTATCCGCATAAGAGTCTAAATACTCTTTTAAAACTTCCGCCTCACTCATCTTTCCAGCATTATCAATGAGGCTTAGCCAGATGATACCATCGACTTTTTTTAAAACCGCTTCAGTTGTGGTGGTGTCGATTTTGGCTTGGGAGTTAAGACCTGGAGTATCAACAAAAGTTATATCTTTTAGCATATCAAGTGGGGCATAAAGGGTTAAGTATTTTATATCTTCAACCTTGCCTCTTTGGTCTGTAAATCTTGACATATCATCGATATTATGATATTCATCTCGTCCGTCATTGTAGCGAACTTTTATCTTAAACTCATCTCCGTATTTTATATAATTTACCTTTGAAGTAACAGGAGTTATGCCTGTTGGAAGTATATTTTTTCCTAAAAGAGCGTTTAAAAATGTACTTTTTCCGCTAGAAAATTGTCCTGTGATTGCGATTTGCATGGGGCGATTGGCTCGTAAGACTAGGCTTTCAAGGGAGTTTAAGAGTTCATTTGATGGCAAAAAAGTATCATTTGAGAGTTCATGTAAAAGATTTTTTACTTTTCCTACTAGGCTATCGTCAAATTTTATTTTAAAATCTATATAAGTTTTTTTGTATTCGGTTATAAAATTATTTAATAAGTTCATTTTCATTTTCCATTAACTCTTTTTGGATTTTTTCGATTTGCTTTAGGGATTTTTGCAGTTGTATTTTTTTGATTTTCACCTTTTTTTCATCAAGTTTAAGCAAATCAATGTGGCTTAGTAAAATATTTTCTTTCTCTTGCATATTTGCTTTTAGTTCATTAAGTGGCTTTGATGAAAGCTCTAAAAAGTTATTGATTAGGTTTTTATTTAGTTCATTTAAAGAATCAAAAATCGACTTTGAAACGCCTTCAATGGTATCTTTAAAAATCTCATCAAGACTTACCGCAAACTCATCAAGGGTTGATTTTTTTGTTTTATTTAAAGCATTTGCAACTTTACTTTGGGTTAAATCATAATTTTTAGATAAAAATGAGCCTTTAAAATTTGTATCAAAAAACTCTTTTGAGTTAAAGTTTTGGTTCATTAGTTGTGTATTGCTAACTTGTTCCATCTCCTTTTGCATTCGCTTTTCAAACTCATACCTATAATCTCTTAAAATATCCACAATACCGTCTTTTACAGTGGTTTCGATAATGACATTTAGCCTTGAAGTTTTTGGTTTTTTGCTATTTTTTCTAAGCTCATAGCTTACATCGTCGTAAATTCTTTGGGTAAGAATTGTTTTTAAGTTTAGAAGTTTTGTCTGTAAAAGATTATTAAGAGTGATTAAGTAGTTTTCTAAATTTTGTTTAATACCGCTTATCTTTTGCTCTAAAAGCTCAATATCTTTTAAGTTTTTTGAGTTTAAGTTTTTGGTTTTCTCAAACTCTGCTTTTAAAGTTGAGTCATCTTTATTTAAGCTTTCAAACTCATAAGAGATTAGCTCTTTTTGAGCTTTTGTTAGGCTCGAGATTTGAGTGTATAGGCTTTTTATTAGGAGTTTATTTTTTTCGTTATCGCTACCAAAAAGCACATCTGCTAAATACCCTTCAAGCTTTAAAATGCCTGTTTTATCTAAATCATATCCAGCTTTTAATGCGTCATTTTGTTTGCCAATCCTATGTAGTAAAGCCATTTTTCCAGCTATTGGTAAAAACTCTATTTTTTGCAAAATGGAGTTAAATTTTGCCTCATTATTAAGTTCAATCAGCCTATTTTTTATGCTATTTTTTGTATACTCTTCGACCTCTTTTAGTTCATTTTCGCTAATAGTATCAATTCTAGTTAGTACGATTAAAAGTCTGGTAATATGCCCATAGGTTAGCGAATGGATTATAAAATCAATATCTTTTTGCGTGGCACTTTGGTTTACATTCATAAGGTGGATTAATACATCGCAATTGCAAAGATAATATTTTGTTATCTCTTCTCGTTGTACTACTGGGTCATCAAGTCCTGGAGTATCGACAATTTCAACTCCATTTTTTAAAAATTCTAAATCCTCGTAAAGCTCCACACTTTTTACAAGATTGCATGTGGGATTTTTTGCTGAAGTGTAAGAGTGTAGGTTCGTGGTATCTGTTTGAATGCTTTTGGTCTCATTTTGTATGAACTCGCTTAAATCTCCTTTAAAATAACTCTTAGTGTCATTTACAAATTTTTGCATTTGGGCTAACTGCGAAGCTGATTTTTCTATCTCTTCCCACTCTTGATTATTCCAAAAATTTACCTTGCATTGGCTATTTTTGCCATATTTTAAAATGCTTAGATTTGCGGTTTCTGGTATGTTTGATGTGCCTAAAACTTCTTTTCCTAAAAGGGCGTTTAGCATGGTTGATTTACCTGCGTTTAAAACTCCTGTTATGCCAATGGAGAAAGTTTGGTTTTTTAATTGATTTTTTAATTTTTCTAAGTTTTTTAAAAAGCTTTGTTGGGTTGATATTTTGCTTAAGTCTTTTATGATATTTTCAAAAAACGATACGCTATCTTGATAGCTTTTTATCTCTTTTTTTTGGGTTTCTTGCTCCTCTTCATCTTGCAAGATAAGCTCTAACAAGCTTACGATTTTTTGTTCTTCTTTGTGGCTTATGATTTTTTCATTTTCAAGTAGATTTAAGTTAGCTTTTATGGTTGGTAAATTTTTTAAACTAAGGCTTAATAGTAAAGAGTTTTGCAAATTTTTTATATCTTTTACATTTTTAGGTTCATTTTTGCCAAACTTTAAACACATATCTTTAAAGCTTTGAAGTGCAAAATATTTTTCATAGTTGTTTAAATTTACACTTAAGATTATACTTGCAAACTCTAAAAAGTCTTCATCTCGCTTTGTTAAATGAACCTCTTTGCCAATAAACTTCTCACCCCAAATCAGTATAAAAAAATCATCAATTAGGTTCATTTTTGCAACTCATCTTTATCGTTATTTTCAAACATAAGTTTAGTGCTAATCCAAGTACCTAAAAGTAAAAATATAGTTACTAAACTAAATGAAAGTTTGAAAAATGTTTCATCACTAAAGAGTGTAAACCATGTTTGTATTAAACCTAAAATAACCGCTAATGTAAAAATGATACCAAGTATTTTCAAATTAACTCTCATTTTTTCTCTTTTTTGTGTAATATTGGCTTAATAATATTCATTATTTACTTTTAAAGCACTTAAATTATCATTATTCATTTGTATTTAAGAATATATTGTTACTATGAAAGACAGATTAGACAAAAGGAAAAATATTATGAAAAAAATCTTATTATCAGTTGGGCTATTAAGCTCTTTATTAGTTGCAGATGCACAGTGGAGTTACCGTGGAGATACATCTCCTGAAAACTGGAGTAAACTAGATGCGAAATATGCTAAATGTTCTGGTGGAAAACTTCAGTCTCCCATTGATATAAAAAATGTAAAAGATGTGGATTTAAAGCCACTAGAGCTTAAATATAGTGTTGGGTCCAAAAATATACTAAACGATACCCATACGGCACAAGTAAATATGAAAAAAGGTAATATTTTAAAAGTAGATGGGGTAGAATATGCTTTAACAGAATTTCATTTTCATGCTATAAGTGAGCATAAAATAGATGGCAAATCGTTTCCATTGGAAGCACATTTTACACATGTTTCAAAAGATGGAAAGTTTGCGATTATAGCTACAATGTTTGAAAAAAGTTCTACTAAAAACAAAATAATAGAGACAATTTGGAATAACATACCACAAGAACCAGAAAAAAGTGTAGATTTTGCTTTGCCGATATCTGATATCAAAAAGTTGCTACCTGATACAAAAGATTACTACTCCTTTACAGGCTCACTTACTGTTCCACCTTGCACAGAAAATGTAAAGTGGTTTGTTTTAAAAAAACATTCAAGCGTCTCTAAAGATGAAGTGATCAAACTGTTTCAGCTTTACAATCGCACAAACCATAGACCACTTCAAAAAACAAATAAAAGAGAAATTTTAGGATAGATTTTACTAAGGCATAGTTTTTTTGCTATGCCACTAGGTTCATTAGTGCGAACACTCATCATCTATAGCTTGGCAGATGATGTGTCCTATGAGTATGTGCATCTCTTGAATGCGAGGGGTGTTGTCACTTGGTACTATGATGTTTAAATCGCACATATCATTCATCTTTCCGCCATCTCTTCCACTTAAGCCTAAAGTTTTACAACCTATCTGTTTTGCCATACTAAAAGCCCTTAAGATATTTTCACTATTTCCACTGGTCGATATGCCGATTAGCAAATCATTTTCATTTGCTAGTGCTTCTACTTGGCGAGAAAAAACCCTATCAAAACCATAGTCATTTCCTATGGCAGTTAGTGCTGAAGTGTCAGTTGTTAAAGCTATGGCAGGAAGTCCACGCCTCTCAGTTTTGTATCTTCCTGTAAACTCAGTAGCAATATGCTGTGCGTCTGCTGCACTTCCGCCATTTCCACAAAGTAAAACCTTGCCACCATTTTTTATACACTCGACCGCCATTTGACAAGCTTGTTTTATTTTTAAAGGCAGTTGCTCGTTTAGTTTTAAAATCGTTTGAATGTGTAAGTTTATCTCGTTTTCTATCATTTTATCCATTATTGTCCTTGTTTATCTTATTTACGATATTTGTCGTGCTTTTGCCCTCTATGAAATCTATTAAATGAACCTCTTTTACCAGTTCGCTTCCGACCACTTTTTTATCTTTATAATCAGCACCTTTTACTAAAACATCAGGGCTTAAATATTTTATAAGCTCATAAGGCGTATCTTCGTCAAATATCACAACATAGTCCACAAAACCTAAAGCCGACAGCAAACAAGCGCGGTCAAGTTCGCCATTTATGGGTCTAGACGCACCTTTTAGTCTTTTAACTGAACTATCAGAGTTTAACCCAACTACTAAAATATCCCCTAATGCCTTAGCTTTTTTTAAATATTTTGCATGTCCCACATGAAGTATATCAAAGCAACCATTTGTAAAGATGATTTTTTTATCGGTCTTTTGCAAAATCTCTTTTAACTTCTCTTTGCTTACGACTCTATCTTCAAGCTCACCTATGCTTTTTTCATGCTCGTATTTAGCAATCTCTTCAAAAGTCGCAGTCGCAGAGCCAATTTTGCCAACCACCACAGCCGCCGCTTTATTTGCAAACGATATAGCTTTTTTTATCTCCACATTGCAAGTTAGTGCATAAGAAAGCGAGGCGATGACTGTGTCTCCAGCTCCTGTAACATCGTAAACTTCTCTTGAGAGGGCTGGGACGATGTGAAGAGTATCATCATATAGTGCTATGCCTTCGCTTGAAAGTGTTATGAGGGAGTATTTTAAGTTTAGTTCATTTTTTAGTTTTTTTATGGCTTGGTTTAGTGACGCCTCATCTTGTATCTTGATTTTTGTTGCCTCACAAGCCTCTTTTTTATTTGGCGTTAAAAGAGTTGCATTTTTATACTTGCTATAGTCTTCGCCCTTTGGGTCAACCAAAATAGGCAAGTTTAGTTCATTTGCTTTTTTGATGATACTTTGGCAGATGTGTTTGCTTAAAACTCCCTTACCATAATCAGAAAGTATAACGCTATCATAATCTTTTATCACGCTTTCAAAATCTTTTAAAAGCTCATTTTGGCACTTTGCCCCAATCTCTTCACAACTCTCTTTATCCATTCTTACGATTTGCTGATGAGAACTCATAAGACGGCTTTTTATGGAACTTTTACGCCCCTTTACACTTTGAAGTTTCGCCTCTACGCCCAAATCTTTTAAAAGTTTTTTTATATCATCTCCAGCCTCATCATCGCCAATAGCACTTAAAATGCCAACACAAGCACCCAAATCTTTAAGATTATGCAAAACATTCCCAGCCCCACCAAGTCTTTTTGTCTCTTTTTTCACATTTATAACTTGCACAGGAGCCTCAGGACTAATGCGATTACACTCCCCCCACAAATAATGATCAACCATCAAATCCCCCACAACCAAAATACGAGGATTTTTATCTTTTAAACTAAACATTGACTACCTTTTTTCTTTAAAAGATTTATTATATCAAATTTTGGTTAAATTATGATTTTTTGTTAAACCAAAGTATGAAAATATATTTTGCTTTAAAAATGAACCTACAAAATAGTGATTTTAAATATTAAAATATGGAAAATGATTTAAATTTCAAAGGGAAATTAAAATGAGCGAAGAAAGAGCTAATTTAGAAAATTCTTCAAATTCTTCATTAAGAGATACTAAAAAACTTATATTTTTAGGAATTGAGTTTAGTATTTCAGATATTTTAGCTTTATGCTCTGCAGTATCTATTGGAATTGCATATCTTATAAATTTTACATATTCTAAATATGCAACTACATTTTACAATATACCAAGTGACTATTTTGAATATAACAATTTTACTTCCTTAGTTATATTGATTGCAATATTTTTAATTTTTGCATCTATTTTAATTTTTGCATCTAAATATATTAATCAGAATAGTGATTTTAAAGATAGGTTAATTAATGTACTTACTCGACTATTTGTTATTAGTCTTCTACTTTTTCTAGCTTATTTACCAATATATTTTAACACCTTTCATCTAAATTCCAAATTTGATTATGTATATTATAAAATAATACAATTTATTTTTATTATAATAATTGTATTATTTTGTTTGGTCTTATATGGTTTATTAATAGTGACTTTTAGTAATAATTCAACAGTTTGGTCTTTTTTGGTTGGAATTATAATTTTTATAGTTGGTTATATATTTTATTCGAAATCACTAATCGACCCGCAAGATAAAACAAAATACGAAATAGCAACAAATATCGAAAGCAATAAAAAATTTATAGTTGTTTCAAGATATAAAAACTTTTTGGTAGCTATTCCATACTGCCTATGCAAAGATAAATCTTCATATTACATAAAAAGAGACACTTACCAACTTTTAAAACCAGATAAATATATTTTAAAATATGAAGATTTAAATCTAACTGAACATGATAAAAATTATTTTAAATTAACTTATAACAAGGAGAACAGATGAACAACATTACAAAATTGTCGCTAAGTGTCATTTTAGCACTTGGCTTTAGTGCGTGCGGTAAAAGCACAACCGATGAAGACCCTATGGTAGCTCCAGTCTTAAACAAAGCCCCAAAAGCAAATGCAGGAGATGACATAAGTGTAAAACAAGGTCAAAGTGTTATGCTTACTAGCTCATCAACAGATAGTGATGGTACAATAGTAAAACATGAATGGTTAGAAAATGGAAAAGTTTTCTCAACAGAGTCTAGCTTACCAAAAGTATTTGATATTGGAGTCCATGACATAGTTTTAAAAGTAACAGATGATAAAGGTGCAAGCTCAAAAGATAGTTTGGTTGTAAAAGTAGAAAAAATGACACAAGAAAATACAGAACCAAGCAATCAAGA
>PDWI01015614.1_pt1 | contig 10261 bp, 11 predicted proteins | sample 1430891 | NCBI WGS metagenome assembly PDWI01 (sample SAMN01162508, study PRJNA174530) | Oral metagenome, whole genome shotgun sequencing project. | biome: Marine environment; feature: Marine mammal; material: Swab sample of the gingival sulcus; isolation source: swab sample of gingival sulcus... | reverse complement strand
GATCAGCGCCATGTGGGCGCGGGGCAGGGCGCGGGCGGCCAGCTCACTTTCCAGCATGGCGCGCAGGGCGGCCAGCTCTTCGACGCGCTCATGCGTCAGGCTGGGGGTGGTGATGCGCCCCGAGGAAGAGAGCGTCAGCGCGCCCTCGGCGGCAAGGCGGCGCACCGCCTCGCGGGCTGGCGTCATCGAGACGCCAAACTCACCGGCAATCCCGCGCAGGGTCAGCGAAACCCCCGGGTCCATCTCGCCGAACATGATTCGCCCGCGCAGGGTGCGGTAGACGAATTCATGGGCGGAAAGCCCCGCCTCGCTGGCCGGGCCATTGGGGGCTTGCGTGTTTTGCGGCGTCAACATGGGGCAAATGTGATCACAAACCGCGCCCGCGTCAATCCTTGAAGCGGTAGCGGTGCAGGGATTGCGCGTTGCGTTTCAGCCAGAGGCGGGGCGGGCCGAAATCGGGGCAGGTCTTGGCGACCTGTGCCCAGAAGGCGTCGGAATGGTTCATCTCGACGAGATGGGCCGTCTCGTGCGCGGCGACGTAGTCCAGAACCTCCGGTGGGGCCATGATCAGCCGCCAGGAATACATCAGATCCCCCCGCGCGTTGCACGAACCCCAGCGCGAGCGGGTGTCGCGCAGGGTGATCCTGCCATGCTTGCGCCCGAGATTGGCGGCGTGGTGGGCGGAGGCGTCGGCCAGCGCGAGACGGGCGTGATGCTTGAGGAAGGCGGCAAGGCGGGCGGGGGTGCGCGCCACGTCGCGCTCTGGCACTTCGATGACTCCGTCACCCAACCGGACAGACCTCCCCGGCGCCGCGATGATCTTGTGCATCCCCCCGCGAAACGGCAGTTGCACACCCGGCAGCGGGCGAACCTCGTCCTGCCGGTCTTCTCCTCGGCAAAGGCCAGCGCGTGTTCGCGCGACGCCCCGCGCGGCAGCGTCAGCGTTACCCTGCCGTCGAGCTTCGACACCCGCAGCGACAGTTGCCGCGCCCGCGCCGAGGGGCGCAGCACCAGCCGGATCGGGGGTGTGCCCTCCAGGACCAACTCTTCTGCCATGTTCCCTCCGCGTTTACCGCAAAAGCCTTTGACACCCATTGCCACATATGGCAATTGCCCAAGAATCTCGCAGAATGATGTGACGACGGAAAGGGGTTTTCCATGCCCAAAGCAGAATGGGGCACCAAGCGTCTTTGCCCCGAGAGCGGCAAGCGGTTCTACGATCTGAACGCAGATCCGGTCATCTCGCCCTATACCGGCAAGGTGGTCGAGATCGACACCGGCAAGACGTCGCGCACCATGGTGGCCGACAAGGCCGACAAGGCGTCGAAGGACAAGGAAGAGGTCTCTGACGATCTGCTCGATGCCGATGACATCGTGGCTGATGATGCGGCCGATGTCGAACTCGACGATGATGTGCTCGACGACGATGACGATAACGACGATGTTCCGCTTGAGGAAATCGCCGACGTCGCCGCGCCGACCGACGAGTAAACGCTGCCACAAGCGATGCGACGGGGCCGGTTTTGCCGGCCCTTTTGTTTTGCGCGGAGGGCGTAGGGGGCCGCGAAGCTTTTCCCATCGGGCGCGTTTTTTCGCTTGCACTGCTTCGCGTGCTCGCCTAATACCCCCGGGCAAGCGGCGGAAGCCGCACCGGTATGGGGCCTTAGCTCAGTTGGGAGAGCGCTTGCATGGCATGCAAGAGGTCAGGGGTTCGACTCCCCTAGGCTCCACCAAACCTTCCTTGATACGATGCAAAGCTGTCTGTGATTCTAGACGTGTGCGGGCAGCGGTGCGCTGGTGACATGCAGGGCACCATCGGCCAGCGGCAGCACATGTTGGCAATCGTCGAATTCCAGCTGGAACAGCAGGGTCGGCTCGGCATCCGGGGCGCGGCGGATGAATTCTCCATCAACCAGCCGTCCCGCCTCGACAAAGGCCATGCGTTTCCCGAACATGGCTCTCGCACGCCAGTCGCGCAGCATGAGCGGTTGCCGGGACGAGAGGGCGAGCCGCGTTCCGGGGCGGCGCGGCACGAGAGCTTCAGGCAGAACCTGCACGATCCTGGAGGCCGGCACGCGGTATGACGAGATGCGTGAGACCGGCACCGCGCCGAGATCGAAGGTGACGATCCTGTCGCCCGGTTCGAGGAATTCGATGGGGAGAATCCCGTCGGTTGTCCAGATTTCCGTTCCCCGCCCCAGCCCCGAAAGACAAGTGCTCGCCGCGCGCATCTGCTGCGCCGACTGCATGGTCGCCTTGGTCATGATCTACCGCTCGATTTTATGTTCGTTTTGTGCAAGTCTAGTCGCTGCGGCGCGCGCAAGCGAGGGTTTTTCGCACCTCCCGCCCAGATTGTTCTCGCTCCGCGTATGCGGCAATGTTAAACGGCCCCGCGTGCGGGTAACTGGTAGACGCACCAGATTTAGGTTCTGGCGCCGCGAGGCGTGGGGGTTCGAGTCCCTTCACCCGCACCACCCGAAAGACAGCCGGCCACCGCCCCTTCGGGTGGCTGTTGCGCCGGGCAGAAAGCGGGCAATTCCTGTGGTTTACAGGCCGCAGGCAAGGTATCTTGGGCGGTTGGGTGGCTTGCGCCCCGCACCGTTCGGGACTATTTGCCGAGTTGTCTTTGGGCGGTGCATGGAGGCGCGTCCGTCGGCAGATATGCGGCCGCTCAACAGGAGAATTTCGCAGATGCCTGAGCTTTCACCCGTTGTTCCGGTTCTCGGGGTCTTCTTCCCCGTCTGGATCTTTTGCGCAACTGGTGGCGTTCTCGCCAGCGTTGCAATCCGCGCTGTTGTCATCAGGTTGCACGGTGCGCCGGTTCCGGGGCTTGGGGCGGTGTTCTACAGCGCCCTTGCGCTGCTGGTCGCGGTCGGAAGCTATCTCGTCTGGACCGGGGGGCTGTCATGAACAAACAGATACCGCTGCTGAGACTGTTCCTTGCGTTTGTCGTCATCCTGTCGGCCATTGTGCTGACGGCCTATGCCGTGCAGCACGGGGAGACACATCCGCAGACGGATGCGGCGGAGGTCGCGGCGCCGGTCGTGTTGATTTCGACCACCGTGCCGGGGCGGGTTGTCGAGGTTGCTGTCACGGAGAACCAGGCCGTGCAGGCGGGGGATCTCCTGTTCCGGGTGGACCCGGAGCCTTACGAGCTGGAACTGTTGCAGGCCAAGGCCGCGCTGACCACCGCGAAAGCTGAACTGGCACAGGGCGAGCGCAACCTTGAACTGGAGCGGTCCAACGCCGCAGTGGCCGTCAGCCAGATCGCGCGGGCGCGTAACAACCTGACGCTGGCCCAGGGTACGCTTGAGCGGCTGACCCCCCTGTTGGAGCAGGGCTATGTCACCGAGCAGGAGGTGGAAACCGCCCAGACCGCCGTGGACGACGCGCAGGTGACACTGGCGCAGGCGCTCTCACATGCGGAGGGCACCAACAGCTTCGTCGGAACGCTCGACACCCGCCGCGCGCAGGTTACCCTGGCGGAAGCGGGTGTGGCGCTGGCAGAGCGCAACCTGCGCAACACCGCGATGCGCGCGCCGGTGTCGGGGCGGGTCACGGGGCTGAACCTCGATCCGGGCGAATACGTCGTGACGGGCACCCCCCTGTTCTCGCTGGTCGACACATCGACCTGGCATGTCACCGCGCTGTTCCGCGAGACCGACCTGCCGCATATCCATGTGGGCGACGAGGCGCGCGTCTTCTTCCTGTCGGTGCCGGACCTGCCGATTGCGGGCGAAGTCTCGGGCATCGGCTGGGCCATCCGGTCGGTGGACGAGGCCGACCTGTTCGGCTTGCCGCTGGTGGCGAACAAGATCGACTGGGTGCGCACAGCGCGCCGCTTCCCGGTGGAGATCGAGCTGATCGACCCGCCGGAAGAGCTGACACGCGTCGGGTTGTCGGCCTCCGTTCAGGTTCACGGCGCGGCGGAGCCACATGAATGACCGACTTCGCCACGACTCTTCGCGTGGAGCTTTCGCCTTCGCACGAACGCTGGCGCAACACGCTGCTCATCACGCTGGTCTGCGTGATGACAGCCGGGCTTTGCATGATCCTCGACGTGCCGGAGGCGGCGCTGTCTTGCTACCTCGTCTTCTTCGCATGGAAGGATAACAGCGGTTCGGCTGTCGTCACCGGGCTGATGCTGGTTACGGCGGTCTCGCTTGGGCTGCTCGTCGGCGTCCCCCTCTTGCAGCTTTCAGCCGACAACCCGATGTGGCGCATCGGGATGCTGGTGGGGTTCTCGGTCGTCGGCATGACACTGGCCAACGCCAGCCGCATCCGGCCCATCCTCGGCGCGGGAACTTTCGTTCTGGTCTTTGCCGTCACGCTCTACGATGTCGTGCCGATCCCCGAGATCCTCACCCGGCTTCTGGCCTGGATGTGGGTCGTGGTGTTCATCCCGATGGCGCTCATCCCCCTGACGGCGATCTTCCTTGGCGAGACGCCGCTGCAACGCGCCGAGACGCTGATTGCACAGATGCGCGCGGCGGTGGCGGTGCCGCAAAGCGCGATGGCGCGGTGGCTTCTGGAAGAGGCCGGCCCCCGGTTCGACGAGTATTTCGGACGCGCGCGGATGTTTGGCCAGGTGCGCGGAATCGACGCGGACCGGCTCGCCGCCGAGGGAGAGGCCGCCTATCTTGCGCTGGCCCGGGCCGAGGCTGGCCTGCCCCCGCGCGAAGGCCCCCCCGCGCCCGCGACACCCGTCGAGAAACAACCCGTCATTACGCCCGACCTGTTCCATGATCCGGCGCATATCCGATTTGGAATCAAGGTGATGGTTGCTGCGCTGGTGACGTATCTGTTCTACACCTCGGCGGGTGCGTTCGAGATCCACACCGCCATGATCACCTGTTATTTCGTGGCGCTGGGCACCGGCGCCGAAACGCGCCACAAGATGACACTGCGCCTGACCGGCGCCATTCTCGGCGCCATTCTCGGCGCGCTGGTGCTGTTCTTCCTCATGCCGCATCTCACCGATTTCGGACATCTTCTCATCGTCGTCGCGCTCGGCGCCCTCCCGGCGGCCTGGATCAGCCTTGGTTCGGAGCGTGTCTCCTACGCGGGCTGGCAGATGGCGCTGTGCTATTTCCTCGTGATCCTCGGCAGCTCCGGCCCGGCGACCGACATTGCCGTCGCGACGAACAGGGTTCTGGGCATTCTCGTCGGCATCACGGCGGTCTGGATCGTGTTCAGCCTGCTCTGGCCGGTTTCGTCGCGCGACACGATCAACGCGGAGCTGGACCTGTTCGACACCGGGATGGCCGCGTGCGATGGGGATGTTCTGCGTGGACGCGACGTGATGGAGCTTTACGCCCATCTGGCGGAGGTGCGCCGTTTGCAGCATTACACGAAGTACGAAGGGGCGCGTGCCGAAGAAGAGGCGGTGCGCCTCGGCGAAGCGCGGGCCCGTTTGCACCGCCAGTTGAAATACGCGACAGGAGAGCCTCATGCGTAAGATCCCGATTGCCGCGCTGCTGCTTCTGTCGGCCTGTGTCCCTGCGGGCACCGACTGGAGCGCCGATCGCCCGCCCGGCCCCGATGGCGACTATCGTCTCGCGGAAGACATGCGCGTGCTGGAAGGGCGTGAGACGCAGGCCGCTTACGTCCGCAGCGGCAGACTGACCTTGCCGCAGCTTCTCGACATCGCCCAGACCAACAACCCGACCACCCGCGCCGCGTGGCTGCGCGCGCGGCAGGCCGCCGAGGCGGAAGGGCTGGTCGAGACGACCTACCTGCCGCGCATCAACGCTTCGATCATCGCGGGCGCGGCGCATATGTCGACCGACGCCTATACCGATCCGGCCGGACTACTGCCTGACGGCTCGCTCTCCATCGGCACCGACAACGCCATGGCGGCGGTGACGGCCTATTGGCTGCTGTTCGATTTCGGCAAGCGGGCGGCGGCGCGCAAGGAGGCGCATGAGCTGACCTTCGCGGCAAATGTCAACTTCTCCGGCGCGCACCAGGCGCTGATCCACAATGTCACCCAAGCCTACCACGACCTGCACGCCGCGAAGCGGCGCGAGGCGGTGCATGCGCGTCGTCTGGCCAACACGCGCACTCTCGCAGAATCGACCAGGGCCAAGCGTGAGCAGGGCATTTCGACGGTGACAGACGTCGCCACGGCCGAACAGGCGGTGGCACAGGCAAAATTCGACCTCTCCCGCGCGCGATCGGAAACGCGGGCCGTCGAGACGGCGCTGATGGCCCATCTCGGGCTGCCCGCCGGGAGGCGTGTGCAGGTGTCCTTTTCCAACAGCGTGAAGCTGCCCCGGTCGGTCCCGGCTCAGCTTGAGACCCAGATCGAACACGCCCTTGCCCGCCGTCCTGACCTTCAGGCCGCCTTCGCGCGGGCACGCGCCAGCGAGGCACATGTCGCGGCGGTCGAGGCGGAGTTCCGCCCGCGTATCTACGCCGCCGCCGCGTTGGGCTATTCGCTTGGCGAGGCCACGTTGGATGACAGCCGCAGGCCCGGCAGCCTGAGCGCATCGCTTGACGGACGGCCTGTTGCATCGGTCTTTGTCGGCGTGACCATTCCGCTTTGGGACGCTGGCGCGAAGGAACGGCGGCTGCGGATCGCGCAAGATCAGCGCGCAGCCGCGCAGGCCGAGGCGGAGAGCCTGCGGCTGTTGGCGGAATCGGAGATTGTCGGCGCCTACGAGCTGCTCAAAAGCTCGCTTGAGGCCAACCGCGCGGCCGCGCAACTCGTGTCCACCACGAAGGTCAGCTACAACGCGGCCCTGAGCTTTGCAGAGCAGGGGTTGGCCGCGGTGTCGGAGGTGGTGCTTGCGCGCCAACTCCTGTTTGACGCCGAGATTGCCCAGATCGAGGCGCAACACGCGGCTCTGGCCGCAGCGGCAACGCTGGCCTTCGCCTCGGGTCAACTCGGCTGACCGCGATGCGCCCAGCAAAAGGCCGACAAGCGCTTGCCGGCCCGGTGTTTGGCGCTGCCGGTGATCAGGCCAGTGCGATGGCCTTGGTCGCTTCGCAGATCGCGCCGTTGTCGTCATATCCGGCGAACCTGAATTCCCCGACCGCGTCGATCACCGGGGTGTCATTGAAGGCGCAGGCGAAGCGGTTGATGATGTGGCGCGGGACCGGGTTGCCCGATTGGTCCTTGCGGTTGCCCGTTCCATCGGGTGACTGATCGGCGTCTTGATCTTGAACGGCGCGCCGACGGCAGCCGACCTAGGCAGCTTCACGCGCGGTTTGACACTATCCATGAGGGTCTCCCGAATTCCGGCGCGGCAGCCGCCAGCAGCCCCTCCGGTTTTCTGCGAGGCTTTGGCAACGGTGCGCGCAAGGACCATGACTTCCTGCGTCTCGGCGAGGCGCACACGGGCCGTCAGGCGCTGGCCGCCGCCGGCGACGAACATCACCGCCTCGGCACCGAGGCAAGCGTGGCGAGAGAAGCGGCGGCAACCGCGCCGATGAAAATGGCAGCTCGCCTTGCGCAGGTCATGCCGGATCTGTCTCCATGAGTGTGGTCTGCGGGGGGCGTCGCTCGGCAGGCACCTTCGGCGGCCTCGCGCATGATGGTCTGGATGGCCTCCTTCACATGCAGCGCCTCTTCCAGAAACGCCGGTTCCAGCGGTAACCCGCCGTGGATCATCATATTCATGTTGAGCGCGCAGATCCACAGCTTGCCCGCGTCATCCTCGACAAGCGCGATGCGGCAGGGCAGCCACGCGGCACAGGCGGGTGAGGCGTCGACCATCTTCGCGGCAGGCAGCGAGTTGCAGGAGAGGTAGAGCTTCAGCTTGCGCCACTTCTTGCCCGGCATCGTCCCGACATGCGCCCCAGCGGCAGCGCGCCGGCATCCTTGATGTTCTGCTCCGGCGCGCCCGAATGTTTCTCGAAGGTGCAGCCCTTGTCGACTTTCTCGCGCCACACCGTCGCTTCGACGGCGTTGCCCGTCTCGACCAGCCTGTGAACATCTCGTATCAGACGCCCGCAGCCTTCGGGGCGAAGTCGCGGAAGGTCCAGATGGTCCAGCCCACCGCCACGATGCCGGCCATACCGGCCAGCATCAGAATTGCACGCACAAGGCCCATGATGCCTGCCGTTTGGCCTTAGTCTTTGGCGGAAAGGTCGGGGAAGAGCGACAGCGCCTCGGGGTTGTCGAGCGCGCCTACGTTCTTGACCTTGCGGCCGTGGACAATGTCCTTCACCGCCAGTTCCGAAATCTTGCCGCTCTTGGTGCGGGGGATGTCGGACACCTCGATGATCTCGGCGGGGACGTGACGCGGCGAGGAGCCGGCGCGGATCGCCGTCTTGATCCGCTTGACGAGGTCTTCATCCAGCACGGCGTCCGGCTGGAGCGCGACGAAGAGGAGCACCCGCTGGTCGCCGCCGGCATCATGCCCGACGACAATCGCTTCGCGGATCTCGGCAAACTTCTCCACCTCGGCATAGATCTCGGCGGTGCCGATGCGCACGCCGCCGGGGTTGAGCGTCGCGTCGGACCGCCCGTGGATGATGAAGCCGCCCGACTCGGTGCGCTCGGCGTAGTCGCCCTGACACCAGACGCCCTCGAACTCGGAGAAGTAGGCGTCCTTGTAGCGTTCGCCCGAATCGTCGCCCCAGAAGCCCAGTGGCATCGCGGGGAAGGCTTGCGTGCAGACCAGTTCGCCCTTCTCGCCCGGAGGGGCGGGGGTGTCGGGCGCCGACCAGACGTCGACATCCATGCCGAAGCCGCTGCCCTGGATCTCGCCCGCATAGACCGACGCAGTCGGGTCGCCGCCAACGAAGCAGGAGACGATGTCGGTGCCGCCGGAGATGGAGGCGAGATGCACGTCGGCCTTCACGTCGGCGTAGACATATTCGAAGCCATGGTCGAGCAGGGGCGAGCCTGTCGAGAAGACGGCGCGCAACGCGGAAAGGTCATGCACCGCGCCGGGGCGAAAGCCCGCCTTGCGCAGGGAGTCGATGTATTTCGCGGAGGTTCCGAAATGGGTGAAACGCTCGTCTTCGGCGTATTTCCACAGCACGTCCGCGGCGGGTGCGAAGGGCGAGCCGTCGAACAGCATCAGCGTCGCGCCCCGCGCCAGCCCCGACACCAGCCAGTTCCACATCATCCACCCCAGCGTGGTGAAGTAGAACAGCCGGTCGCCCGGTTTCACGTCGCCATGCAGGCCCAGTTCCTTGACATGTTGCAGCACCACGCCGCCGGTGCGGTGGACGATGCACTTCGGCGCCCCGGTGGTGCCGGAGGAGAACAGGATGTAGAGCGGGTGGTCGAAGGGCACGCGGGTAAAGGCGATCTCGCCGGCCGCGTAGGGCGCCTGGAAGCTCGCGTAGCTGACCGCGTTCGGCAGGTCCGCCGCGACACTCTCCGCCTCGCCGAGGTAGTCGATGACCACCGTCTGGCAGACGCTCGGCAGCCCGTCCAACACCTCCGCGAGCTTGTCCGCGATCTCGATGCGCTTGCCGTTATACCAGTAGCCGTCGGTTGTGAAGAGCACCTTCGGCTCGATCTGGGCGAAGCGGTCCAGCACCGCGCGGGTGCCGAAATCGGGCGAGGCGGAAGACCATGTCGCGCCCAGCGAAACGGCTGCCAGCATCGCGGCGATGGCCTCGGGGCGGTTGGGCAGAAGCCCGGCCACGCGGTCGCCCTTGCCGACACCCGCCGCCGTCAGCGCCTGTTGCAGTCGCGAAACCTCGGCGAGCAGTTGGCCGCGTGTCCAGCGGATTTCGGCCTTGTCCTCGCCACGGAACACGATCGCCTCGTCGGCGTCGTCACCGGGGCAGGCAAACAGCAGGTTCTCTGCGAAGTTCAACTCGGCGCGGGGGAAGAAATGCGTCTCCAGAATGCTCGTGCCTTCGACATAAGGCGCCGCGCCCTTGTCACCGATCAGCCCGAAGAAATCCCAGATCGCTTCCCAGAAAGCTTCTGGGCTTGAGAGCGACCATTCCCGCAAATCCTGCCCGCCGGACAGGTGCGCCCGGCCCGTTTCGGTGGCCCAGGCGTTGAACCGCGCGATCTCGCTTTCGTCTATCCGCTTCTGAGAAGGGGTCCAGAGGGGGGTGGGCATGTGTTCGGTCTCCTCGTTGTCTGCCTTCTGAGATAGCCGGGATTGGGCGTTGCGTCGACCCGGCAGGGCTTCCTGATGCGAGAATTGTGCAAGGGGCGAGTCGTCACGCGACTCGATTCGCTGCGAAACGGCGAATTTTCGGGTTTCTGCTTTACAAGAGTCAATGGTTTTATCTACCATATTTCGTAGGGACGCGGCGCGTAAGACGCCAAACCCGGTGACGG
>PDWI01010642.1_pt1 | contig 10261 bp, 6 predicted proteins | sample 1430891 | NCBI WGS metagenome assembly PDWI01 (sample SAMN01162508, study PRJNA174530) | Oral metagenome, whole genome shotgun sequencing project. | biome: Marine environment; feature: Marine mammal; material: Swab sample of the gingival sulcus; isolation source: swab sample of gingival sulcus... | reverse complement strand
GCTTGCCCAGCTCATTGCTCATCATCGGTGTGGAACTCCGATGAGCGTAGTCGTTCCGTGACAATCGGCCATGATCGGTACTTGTGTGTAAGGAAATGGCTTGAATTCGGCCCATTCGGTTTCGTGGGATAGCTTGCGGAGTTCTTCCAGAATGCCCAGCAGCTCATCTTCAGGGTGGTCAATACTCATCTTGGATCCGTTTTCCGTGGGTAACTACTCACACATACATGGAGGTTGTGGGCATCGGACTTCGCCACGCGGCCACGCCTGCCCTTCGGCGCCGGTGGCACCTTGCCGGCAGAGGACCACGAGATCTTCGAATGCTGCCATGGCAGTTCTCGCGCCCACCGACAACTGAGGCGTCTCGGCGACAACTCCAGGCGAGAAGTGAGTCAGCGACGTCACCGGGTTCGCCACGGGTGAAGGTATGTACCTACCCCGCCCGCGCAAGCAGCGCCGCATTGCCGCCCGCCGCAGTGGTATCCACGCACACCGCCCGCTCATGCGCATAGGCAATCGGTTCGACGGCTGCGATCACCAGCGGCACGATGGCTCCATCGCGATCGGCCAGCGCCTGACGACACGACCTGAGCGCCGAGACGTCACCTGCCAGCGCAACGAGATCGACCTGCATCGTCGTGAGTGAGGCGGGATCGACACGGCCATCCATGCCCCTGATCGGCAGCCCCGCATCAACCAGGGGCGACACCGCGGCTTGCGCGCCGTCGGCAACGACCAGCACGCTGTTTCCCATGCGCAAGGCCTGCACGGCCTGGGAAAGTGCAATATCCGGCCCCGGCCCGAGGCAGAGCACACGCCCGCGCGGCACGAGGTCGAGCCGGTTCGATTCGCCCGTGGGTCCGGGCAGATCCACCGCACCGGCATCGATCGCGGCGGCAGCGGCCATGGCAACCGCCGCCTTGCCGCGAAGCGCGTCACGCAGCACCGCGATGCGGTCGCGCCTTGACGCCCAGGCCTTGCCGTCGAGGGTGTCGAAGGCGGCATTCGTGTCGGCAACGGACACGACGGCACCCGAGGCTTCGGAACCGGCATCGGAGCGGCCAGCATCACCGTTGGTGGCATGTTCGACGAACGCGCCATCCGCGGATGCCGTTTTCCGAAACCGCTTCAGGTAGTGCGGGCCACCCGCCTTCGGCCCGGTTCCGGACAGCCCTCGGCCACCGAAGGGCTGCGAACCCACGATGGCCCCGATCTGGTTGCGATTGATGTACAGATTGCCGGCTTCGACACTGTCGATGATCTCCTGCACGCGCATGTCGATGCGGGTGTGCAGGCCGAAGGTCAGGCCATAGCCACTGTCGTTGATCGCCGCGACCACGTCATCGATGCGCTCGGCATCGAATCGCGCCACGTGCAGCACGGGACCGAAGACTTCGCGCTCGAGCTCACCGATGCCCTTCACGCGAAGCACGGTCGGTGCGACATGCAGCGTGCCGGGAGGTATGTCGAGCGACTTCACCAGTTGCCCGCGCCCTTCTGCCGCCGTGCAGTAGTCCTGTATGCCCTGCTGCGCTTCGGCGTCGATCACGGGGCCGACATCGGTGGCAAGCTCCCAGGGGTCGCCGATCACCAGCGAGTCCATGGCACCGAGCAGCATCTCGCTCAACCTGGCTTCGACATCGCGCTGCACAAGCAGCACGCGCAGCGCCGAACAGCGCTGCCCGGCGCTCTGGAAGGCACTGGCGAGAATGTCGCGGACAGCCTGTTCGGGCAAGGCGGTCGAATCGACGATCATGGCGTTGAGCCCGCCCGTTTCGGCAATCAGCATCGCGTCCACCGCCGCGGTTTTCGCCAGCTGCCGTTCGATCAGACGCGCCACCTCGGTCGAGCCCGTGAAGCAGACGCCGGCAATGTCCGGGTGTGCCGTCAACGGAGCACCGACCGATTCGCCATCGCCCGGCAGCAGGATCAGCACGTCCTCGGGCACACCCGCCGCGTGCATGAGTTCGACCGCGCGCGAGGCGATCAGCGGCGTCTGTTCGGCGGGCTTCGCGATCACCGCGTTGCCCGTGGCCAGTGCCGCGGAGATCTGCCCGGTGAATATCGCCAGCGGAAAGTTCCAGGGGGAGATGCAGACGATCACGCCGCGTGCCTCCGTGTCCCTTTCCACGTTCGGCGCTTCGCTGGCGTAGTAGCGGAGAAAGTCGACGGCCTCACGCACTTCGGCCACGGCGTCGAGCAGTGTCTTGCCTGCCTCGCGTGCGGCAAGCGCGAAGAATTCGGCCGCATGTTCTTCGTACAGGTCGGCCACGCGGCAGAGCATGTCGCCACGTTCGGTGGCTGGCATTGCCGCCCAGTCGGCCTGCGCACGACCGGCACGGATGACCGCGTCATCGACATCGGCAGCCGTCGCTTCGCGCACCCTGCCCACCACCTCATCCGGACGCGCCGGGTTGGTGATGTCGCGCCATGCGCCACTGCCCCGTTCGGCCTGCCAGGCATGGGGTGCGGCATGGCGTTCGCGTTCGGCGAGGATCGCCTCGACCTCGAGTGGATCGGTGATGTCCCAGCCTTTCGCGTTCCTGCGCTTCGCACCGCAAATCTCCGACGGTTTCTCGATCGCGGGATTGACCGCAGGCTGACTCTCGACCACGGCGAAGGGGTCACCGGCGATGGTCTCGGGCGCGACCGATTCATCCATGATCTGATGCACGAAGGAGCTGTTGGCGCCATTCTCGAGCAGACGCCGCACGAGGTAGGCCAGCAGATCCTGATGACGACCCACGGGAGCGTAGATGCGGCAGCGCGTACCGGCCGTTTCACGCACGGCCTCATGCAGCGACTCGCCCATGCCGTGCAGACGCTGGAATTCGTAGCCGTCGGTGTCCTTGCCGGCAAGCTCGAGCACGGCTGCCACGGTATGGGCGTTGTGCGTCGCGAACTGCGGGTAGATGCGATCGCGGTTCGCAAGCAGCTGCCTGGCACAGCTGATGTAGCTGACGTCGGTGTTGACCTTGCGCGTGAAGACCGGAAATCCATCCAGCCCCAGTACCTGGGCACGCTTGATTTCGGTATCCCAGTAGGCTCCCTTGACGAGCCGCACCATGATGCGCCGGTCGAGCTTTTCGGCCAGCGTACAGAGCCAGTCGATGACGAAGGCCGCGCGCGCACCGTAGGCCTGCACCACCACACCGAAACCATCCCAGCCATCGAGCGATTCATCCGCGAGCACGGCCTCGATGACATCGAGCGACAGATCCAGACGGTCCTGCTCCTCGGCATCAATGTTGAAACCGATGTTGGCGTCCCTGGCCGCGCGCACGAGTTGCAGCGTGCGGGCAGTCATCTCGGGCAACATGGTTTTTTTCTGCCCGTATTCGTAGCGTGGGTGCAGTGCCGAGAGCTTCACCGAGATGCCCGGATTCTCGCGGATGCTCTTCCCCGTGGCCACTTGCGAGATGGCCGCGATCGCCTGTGAATAGGCACCGTGGTAGCGTGCCGCATCGTCTTCGGTGCGCGCAGCCTCGCCGAGCATGTCGTAGGAGTAGGTGTAGCCCTGCTCGACACGCTCCTGACCACGGCGCATCGCTTCCTGAATGTCGCGCCCGAGCACGAACTGCTCGCCCATCTCGCGCATGGCCCGTCCGGTGGCTACGCGAATCACCGGTTCACCGAGTCTGCGTACCATGCCGCGAAGCGCACCGACCACACCGTCGCCCCGCTCTTCATCGAGCACGCGTCCGGTCAGCATCAGTGCCCAGGTGGAGGCATTGACGAGCGTCGAGCCCGAATCGCCGATGTGCTCACCCCAGCGGTGCGGCACGATCTTGTCCTGAATGAGTTCGTCGATGGTCTCGGCATCGGGCACCCGCAGCAGCGCCTCGGCCAGACACATCAGCGCGACACCCTCCTGAGTGGAGAGGCCGTATTCGGCGAGGAAGGCTTCCATGATGCCCGGCTCGGACGAATTTCTGACCGTGCGCACGAGTTCGGCGCCACGATCGGCAATGCGCTCGCGGATCACCGCATCCAGCCCGGCCGCCGCCACGAGATCGGCCAGACGCTGCTCCTCGTCGGCGAGGATATGACGCCGCATGTCACTACGGAGGGTGTCGAGCTTGCTCATCGTTGCTCCTCGGTCGGGGCAGTTGCAAGAGTGTATGCAGAAGCAGAGTTTACCGCCGCGTTTCGCCAGTCAGCCAGTCAGCCGGAAAACGCGAGACTACACCTTGCCGAGTTCCACCGCGCGATCGCGGCAGGCCGTCATGGCCTGGTCGATCACATCGCCGAAACCGCTCTCTTCCATCGAGACAATCGCCGCATGCGTGGTGCCGTTGGGCGATGTCACCCGACGTCGAAGCTCGGCAGGCGGCACATCACCTCTCGCGGCCATGGTGCCGGCACCGAGCGCTGTCTGTGTCGCGAGTCTGGTCGCCTCCTCTTCCGACAAGCCAAGTCTGACCCCCGCCTTGATCATCTCCTCGATGAGGAGGAAGAAATAGGCCGGACCGCTGCCCGACACGGCCGTCACCGCGTCGAGAAGCGATTCTTCCGCCACCGGCACGCAGATGCCGAACGCTTCGATGATCGCCGTCGCTTCGGCCGCCTGAGCCTCACTGACGTGCGCGTTCAGATACAGCCCGGTGGCACCGAGCCCGCACAGCGCCGGCGTGTTCGGCATGGTGCGCGCCATTGCCATTTCGCCGAAGAGCAATTCAAGCCTTTCCAGCGTGATTCCGGCAACGATGCTGAGGAGCATTCTGCCGCTCATGTCCACCTTGCCCGGTATCTGTGCTGCAACCGCAGCGATCACCTGCGGCTTGACCGCAAGCACGATGATGTCGGCACTGTCGCAGGCAGCCAGAGCATCGTCGGTGACCTTCACGCCGTGCTCGGCAGCAAGACGGTCACGCTGTTCTGCACTCGGGTCGCTGACGGTGATGTCGGCCGGGTCGCGACCGTTGCCGACAAGCCCGCCGATGATGGCGGTGGCCATGTTGCCGCCGCCGATGAAGGTGATTCCGGACATTTTCGTGTTCTCTCCGCTCCGAGCACGTCGCCGTGCTGTTCTTCTGAATGGCGCTCGGCATCTGCTCAGTCGAATCGCGTGATGACGGTTGCCCCGATCGAGAGGAAGCTGTCCATGTTCATCAGCGCTTCGGGCGCCTCGCTCAGACCGATTTCACCACCGACCAGTGCCACTGGATTCAGTTTCCCTGATTCCACCATATCGAGCATCGCACCGTAACGGTGCGCCTGCATGCCGTGAGAGCCGAGAATTTCCAGTTCGTGTCCGATCACCTTCGCCATCGGCACTTCCGGGGTAGCCTGCTCGGCAAGCATGAGGCCGACCTGCACATGACGTCCACGGCGCCTGAGGTTGTTGATCGAATTGAAACAGGTGACGGGATGGCCAAGCGCGTCCAGTGACACATGCGCCCCGCCACGCGTATGTTCGATGACCGCTCCGACCACATCGGCCTCCGATTCGCCATTGACGGTAGCGACCGCACCCAACTGCTTCGCAAGCGCAAGCTTCCTCGCATCGATGTCGATCGCAACGACGTTCGCGCCGATGGCGTTTGCAATCATCACCGCCGAAAGACCGACGCCTCCGCAGCCGTGCACCGCAACCCATTCACCGGCACCGGTGCGCGCCTGATCGATCACGGCGCGAAACGCGGTGGCAAAGCGGCAGCCGAGACTCGCTGCCGTGGCGCAACCCATCGATTCGGGCAAGGCCACGAGATTCAGATCGGCCTGATGGATGGCAACATACTCGGCGAACGAACCCCAGTGCGTGAAACCCGGCTGGAACTGCGCTTCACACACATGCTGATGCCCGGCATGACACTCGTGACAGGTACCGCAGCCGCAGACGAAGGGAACGGTAACCCGATCTCCCAAGCGCCAGTTACGGACCTCGCTGCCCACGGCTTCGATCGTGCCGGCGAGTTCATGACCGGGCACATGCGGCAGTTCGATGTCGGGGTCGTGCCCCATCCAGCCGTGCCAGTCGCTGCGGCAGAGACCCGTGGCCTCGACCTTGATGACGACGCCATGCGCTTCGGGTGCGGGGTCTGCCACCGTGGTGACGGTGGGAGGGGTCTGGAATTGCTCGTAAAGAACGGCATTCATGCTGACTGATGACCTTGGCTGTGGGTGAATGAACCACCACCCCATATACAGGATCCTGTGCCCCGGTCAGGCTACCATCACGGCCGCCGACAGGGGCTGTGAGACGGGTGTTCTCGAAGGTGATCAGCCCATCGGGCTGCACCTGCCGGAAGGGCGTCTGTGCGCCGAGCCAAACGCTGTGTTGCTCGCAGGCACGGACGGCAAGGAAGTGGATGCGAGACGCCGCTGCACGCACTGTGCGTCGTCCTGACGATCATGACGGTATCATGTCCCAGCCACCCACATCCAAGGTCATCAGTTTGCGACATGCGCCAGCAGATCCTCACCATCACCGCCCTCCTCGCGCTCACCGCAACGGCAACCGCCGCCGACCCCGTGGTCGGTCTCTGGAAGACGCAACCCGACGAGGGCCGCTATGCCCACATCGATCTGCACGAATGCGGTGACATGATCTGCGGCACGGTTGCCGAAGTATTCGATGAGCATGACCGCTCGATGCCATCGGACAGCATCGGCAGGCAGATCGTCTGGGACATGCAGCCCAACGGCAACGGCAAGTACCGGAAAGGCCGAATCTACCGCGTTTCGAACGACAAGACCTACAAGTCGAAGATGATTCTCGACGGCAACCGGCTGATCGTGAAGGGTTGCATCGGACCGATCTGCAAGAAGCAGAACTGGACGCGCGTGGAATAGCCAGCCGGCCGATGCCAACGACGATCCCATCCGGGGTGTGACGGAGTCGCCATAACCGGAATCCGAAGTCGCTCTGCCGCAATTTCACCTGAAAAAAACCCGCCTCCAGCCGACAACCCGAGATCAATCCATTCGATGTGGCAAGCCATCACAGGCGCGGCCGTGATGCATCCGAGTGGCCGAATCCGGGAGTGGCAGTGGTATGGCAGGGCAAGCAATGAAGGGCATGTTGTCAGGTGGCAAGGCGTGCATTCTCGGCACGGCAACCTTCGTGAGCATGGGGATCCTGAGCCCCGCCTTCGCCGATGACATCGACGTCTACACCGCCCAGATCGACGCGCAGTCGAAGCCCAACATCCTGTTCGTGCTCGATTACTCGGGAAGCATGGAATTTGCCGTCGGCTCCGACAAGAACACCCCCGCCCCGGTCGGTCAGCAGCGCATCGACTACCTCAGGGACGCGCTGAATCTCATCGTCAACGACAACGGCAACCACATCAACGTCGGCCTCGGCTCGCTCTTTCAGGAGAGCAGTTCCGGCATCAAGTTTCCGATCAGCGACCTCGGTGCCGATGCCAGCACGGTCGACCCTGCCATTCCCGCCGGCAAGTACACGGTGGCCGACATCATCAAGACGCAGCTGGATCTCGTTCCACACGAAGACACGGCCACGGTGGACGCGCTGGTCGAGGCGGCGCAGTACTTCCGGGGAAGCAAGGTCACGCACAACGATGCTGCCGGCAAATACGACAAGAGAAACAAACCGCCCACCTGGAACGACTCGGCCGGGCGCTACACTGGTGGACACCCCTTTGCCTCGATCGCCGCGTCATATACCCCGCGCGATGCCTACGACACCGCGACGAACAAATGGGCTGGCGCGACCTATGACTCGCCCATTACCAACAGTTGCCAGTCGAACTCCATCGTGTTGATCTCGGACGGCCTGCCTACGGTTCGCAACGTCGGTAAATCGCTTGAATCGGTCATCGGCATGCCGGCAAGCGGATGCGAGAACCTCAAGAGCCATTTCGAAGGCTCCAGCAGCGAAACCACCACCGAAGGCAACTGCGGCCCGGAAGTGGTTCGCGCGATGGCAAAGTACGACCAGAAACCCGGTATTCCGGACAGTCGTGTGCGCACCTTTACCGTAGGCTTCTCGATCACATCTTCCGGTGAAGACTATCTCGAACGGCTCGCCTCGGAAGGTGACGGGCTCTATTTTCCGGCCGAAAACCCCGAAAAGCTCAACAAAGCGCTCAAGGACATCGTCAACGAGATCATCGCCAGCAGCGAAACCTTCGTCTCGCCGTCGGTGGATATCGACCGAGCACGTTTCTCGCACGACAATCGCGCCTACTTCAATCTGTTCACGCCGGACGTTCGTCGCGGTTGGAGCGGCAACCTCAAGGGCTACTTCATCGTCGACAATGATTTCGTCGACATTCACGGCAACCCCGCTACCGACGTCGTGGATGGCCGCCGCCAGTTCGCCGCCGGTGCACAGAGCTTCTGGTCATCTTCGATCGACGGCAATGAAGTCACGCTCGGCGGGGCCAACGATGACATCATCGCCGGTGGCCGCAACCTGCTTACCTACACCGGGGACACCATCCCGAACGGGGGCGTGGCGCTGAAGGACGCTTCGGAACATGCTCTAGGTGCCTCGAACACACTCATCACCAACAGCATGTTGGGCCTGCCCTCTGCTTCACCGGCGCGCACCGCGGCGCTGGACTGGATCGCGGACGCACCGATGGGTGCGCCGCTGCACAGCCGTCCTGTCGAGGTGGACTACGGCTCGCGCAAGGTGGTCTACGTGATGACCACCCAGGGGCTCGTTCACGCGATCGACGCCACCACGCCCACCGACCCGAAAGACGGTGACACGAGCGGCGGCAAGGAACTCTTTGCCTTCATGCCGAAGGAACTGCTCGTGAACCTGCCACCGCTCGCTGCCGGTGACAGCAACGGTGATTTCATCTACGGACTCGATGGCCAGATCACACGTTGGCATACGGACAGCAACAACGACGGCGTGGTCAACAATGGCGAGAAGGTGCTGCTCGTTCTCGGCATGCGACGGGGCGGCGAAAGCTACTACGCACTCGACGTCTCGAAGCCCACCAGCCCGAAGCTCATGTGGCGCATCGGCAGCGACCAGAGCGATTTTGCCGCGATGGCGCAGAGCTGGTCGCGTGCGTCGCTGATCACGGTCAAGCACAAAGGCACGGCGAAAAAAGTCCTTGCCTTCGCTGGTGGCTACGATGCCGGGGTTCTCGATGGTACCTCGGAAGCAACTGCATCGCGTGGCAACGCCATCTACATGGTGGATGACCGCGGCAATCTCCTCTGGAAGGTCGACGAAGACGATCACGCCAATTTCGACTTCGCCATCGCTTCCGATCTGACGACCATCGACAGCGACGGCGATGGCGTGTCCGACCGGATCTACGTCGGCGATGTGGCCGGTCAGCTCTGGCGCATCGACTTCGACGACATCTCGGCAGATACGCAGGTGACACGACTGGCCAGCTTCGACGACAGTCATCAACAGCCGATCTTCTACCCGCCAAGCGTGTCGCTGCAGCACGGCAAGAGTGGCAACTACCTGGCCATCGCGATAGGCACCGGCAACCGCACCGACCCGCTTGACGGCTCCTCGAAGAATCACATCTTCGTCTACAGGGACACCGATGTGAAGAAGGGCGCCCCGGCATCGGCATTCACGACAGCCAGGAAAACGGACTTCTACGATGCCAGCAACAACCTGCTGCAATCGTCGGATGCGACCGTGGCGTCGAACGCCCGTACCAAACTCGCCAATGCGCGCGGCTGGTCGATTGCGCTGGCCGAGGGAGAGAAGGCACTTTCCGGCCTGACGACCTTCGAAGGCAAGCTGCTGGCGACGACCTTCGAACCCGACAGCAGCGCGTCACCGGATCCTTGCGCTCCGAAGAACGCCGCGCGGCTCTACAGCATGGACGTGACCGATGCGACACCGATCAGTCTCAAGAAATCGGGGAAGACGACCCTGGCGAAGAATCCGGACGATCGCATCACGCTGATGCAGGAGAACGGCATACCCTCCTCGCCCCAACTGCTCGTGCAGCGGGATTCCGACGAAATCAGCATTCTCGTCGGCCGCGAGTTCGTGGATTTCTTCGACATGAAACTCACGAAGGTGTACTGGCACGCCAAATAAGGATCCATCATGGCCGTGCCGAAGGCGTTGATGCACTTACGCGATCATGTCGATGATCCGGGAGCCCCACGCAGGGAGCGAACTCGATTCGACCGGCCTCTCACACCGACCCCTCACACCGGCAGTGGCCATCCATCCGGCCCCGTCACCCTGAACCGTCGACGCTCGTCATCCGCATTGGCCGCGAACAGCACCCGCCGGACGATGCGGGCGACGCCCGTATCCTGGCGCGTGACCGCTTCGACGGGCGCGGCTGGCTCG
>PDWI01011032.1_pt1 | contig 10262 bp, 9 predicted proteins | sample 1430891 | NCBI WGS metagenome assembly PDWI01 (sample SAMN01162508, study PRJNA174530) | Oral metagenome, whole genome shotgun sequencing project. | biome: Marine environment; feature: Marine mammal; material: Swab sample of the gingival sulcus; isolation source: swab sample of gingival sulcus... | reverse complement strand
CTAAGACTTTAAAAATGATTGAGGATAAAATAAAAACTGCTAAAAGTATAGCAGTTATTGTTGGTGCTGAAGGCGGTTTGGCTGATTATGAAAGGGATAAGCTCAAAGATATAGCTGAATCTGTTTCACTAGGTTCTAGGATACTACGCACCGAAACCGCCGGTATGTTCATCTTAGCACAATTTAATTATATATTTTTATAAAATAGGATAAAGTACCCACTCCTTACGGATACCGTCATCCTGAGCGGAGTATGCGAGTTTACGAGTGCTCCGTTTTAGAGGTTAGAATAGCCTAACACTTATAGTCTGTCATTGTAAATTTTGTTGCTTTTTAGCCTTTTCGCCTTGAAGGGCAACCAGCCCATCGGCGGCTCAAAAACAAAAAATCATTCAAAATTTGCATAATGACAGATGCGAGCAGTTTATTTAGAGTAAATTTTTGTTTAAACAATGAAAAGTGCGAAGTTAATACTGGTTAGTATTATCAAGCACTTTGAAGAAGTTTAAGCGTAAATTTACCTAAATAAACCTATATTTGTTAGGCTATTCTAACCTCATACGGCACAGCATGAATTCATTTCGCTTTTCTGGCTAACGTTTCGTAATCGCATCCGTGCTAGCTCTCAACTAGCTCGGCTTCGTGCCTCGCTTACGCTTCAAAGCTCAAAAATTTTATACTAGTGCCTAACTTCGCAAACATCGCTAATTTTTAAAAGTAATATTCTTGTCGCTCTGTTGTTTGCCAATTGCTATAATACTACTTCAATTTACTCGCAATATCAGTTCGATAATGTGCACCATCAAATTTTATCTTTTCAATTTCCTTGTAAACTTTTTCGCGAGCTTCGTCAATGCTATTTGCCATGGCATTGACACCTAATACCCTGCCGCCATTTGTGTATAACTTACCATTTTTATTAACAGTAGCGCTATGGAAAACATTGACACCTTCAAGCATATCTAAGCCAGTAATCTCTTTACCTTTTTCATAATCAGCAGGGTAGCCACCTGATGCCATCATTACTGTTACAGATGCTTTGTCATCCCATTCAAGCAACACACTGTCTAATTGCTGTTCACTCGTTTTTAACATTACATCTAGTAAGTCAGTTTTCATTCTTGGTAGTATACTTTGCGTTTCAGGATCGCCAAATCTAACGTTAAATTCAATAACTTTAGCCTTGTTATCTTTTATCATAAGTCCTACAAAAACCAAGCCTCTATAATCTAACTTATCTTTTTGTAAGCCTTTTAAAAATGGGACTAAAATCTCATCATAAATATATTTTTTGATATTGTCATCGATTACAGTATTTGGTGAAAAAGTGCCCATTCCGCCTGTATTTTCACCTTTATCATCATCATAAGCTCTTTTATAGTCTCTCACAGTATCAAGTGGAATAATATTTTTGCCATCCACAAAGCAAAGCTGTGAAGCTTCAATTCCAGTTAAAAATTCTTCTAAAACAATTTCATTACCAGAATCACCAAAGCGTTTTTCTTTCATAATAACGTCGATTGCTTTAATGGCATCTTCCTTCGTTTCTGGAATTAACACGCCCTTACCAGCAGCCAAACCGTCAGCTTTTATCACAACTGGTATGTTAAATTCATCAAGTGCTTTAACCGCTTCATCTCTATCATTAAAAGACATATACTTTGCTGTTGGAATATTATGCTTTATCATAAATTCTTTAGCATAAACTTTCGAACCTTCTAGTGTAGCAGCTGCTTTTGAAGGGCCAAAAACTTTAATATTGTTCTGGCGTAACGCATCGGCAACGCCTTCACATAAAGGTGCTTCTGGGCCAACTATCACAAATTCAATATTGTTTTTTAAAGTAAAATCTGCAACAACCTCACCATTCATCATATCAATATCAATTACTTCCGCTATTTCAGTTATACCAGCATTACCTGGTGCCACATATAATTTATCTAGTAGAGGACTTTGCTTTATCTTCCATGCCAAAGCATGCTCTCTGCCGCCACTTCCTAAAATTAAAACATTCATAACTTAAACTCCTTTATTACAAAGTATTGTCATCTCGAGCGTTTATCTTTTGTCATCTCGAGCGTTTATCTTTTGTCATCTCGAGCGTTTATCTTTTGTCATCTCGAGCGTAGTCGAGAGATCTCACAACGCTATCTATAGGTGAATAGTAAGTACTGTTCGTCGATTTTTTATGCCTTGTTCCAAATCGCCTCTATGTTACGTCGTACAATGTGTATTTCGTTTGTGATATGCTTTATTTCTAGCAAGCTCGAATATGCATATCTAAACTCATACACACTCTACTTACTATTCACTGCATAATACTATAGTTTGGACTTTCTTTTACGATACTTATGTCATGTGGGTGTGATTCAATCAGTCCTGCACCAGTAATTTTGACAAACATACCATTTTTACGTAGCTCCTCAATATTCTCTGTACCGCAGTAACCCATGCCTGCTTTTAAACCACCAACTAATTGGTACACATTTTCGGCAATAGTTCCTCTATATGGTACTCTGCCTTCTACACCCTCTGGTACAAACTTTTTAGTCTCATTTTGGAAGTATCTATCTTTGGAACCAGCTGCCATAGCACTTTCAGAACCCATCCCTCTATATGTTTTAAAACTTCTACCTTTGTATAAAACAAGTTCGCCAGGGCTTTCTTCAGTACCGGCAAATAGTGAACCTATCATAATGGTATGAGCACCAGCAGCAACAGCCTTTGGTAAATCGCCAGAAAACTTGATACCACCATCTGCTATAATTGGCACGCCATATTTTTCGCCCACTTTAGCACACTCATAAACTGCACTAAGCTGTGGCATACCTATACCTGCAACAATTCTAGTTGTACAAATCGAACCAGGTCCTATCCCAACTTTTACGGCATCAACACCTGCCTTAATTAAATCTTCTGTTGCTTCTGCTGTGGCAACGTTACCTGCAATAAGTTCTAAGTCAGGAAACTCTTTTTTAAGGGTTTTAACGGCATTGATTATATTTTGTGAATGCCCATGAGCAGAGTCTAACACTATAACATCAACACCTTTTTCTATAAGTGCTCGAGTTCTTTCTATCATATCTGAAGCTACACCAATTGCAGCGCCACATAGTAATCTCTTTTTCTCATCAGTTGCTCTATTAGGGTATAAAATAATTTTTTCGATGTCTTTAATAGTGATCAAACCTTCTAATTTATAGTTTTCATCAACTAGTAATAATTTTTCAATTTTATGTCGTCTTAAAATATTTTCAGCTTCTTCCATAGAAGTATCAGGGCTTGCTGTTACAAGATTTTCTGATGTCATAACCTCCTTGATAACCTGATTTTCGTCAGACTCAAAGCGGATATCACGGTTGGTGATGATACCTTTTAAAGTGCCATCTTCTTCAGTGATTGGCACACCAGAAATTCTGTATCTTGCCATCAGTTCTAAGGCGTCTTTTATTAGATTATTTGGACGTAAAGAAAATGGGTCAACTATGATGCCGTGTTCACACCTTTTAACCCTATCAACTTCCAATGCCTGTTGGTCTATTGGCATATTTTTATGTATAATTCCAATCCCACCTTCTCTTGCCATAGCTATTGCCATTTTTGACTCTGTTACCGTATCCATTCCTGCACTAATAAGCGGAATATTTAATGTAATTTTTTTGGTAAGTTTTGTTTTTAGGCTTACTTCATTAGGTAAAACATCTGATTTTCTTGGAACTAGCAACACGTCATCATAAGTGTAGCCTTCATAATAAATTTTATCTTGCATAATAGACCCCCATATATCGTCAACTAAAGTTAGTGAATTTTAACAAAAAAACGGCTTAAAGTCAAGGAAATACGGAGTTTTATCCAAAAATTTTTTTTAATTTTTACATTAAATTAACCGTAAAAGTCTTTACTAAAAGGCTTTTTTGTAATATTATTAGGCTAAAATTAAGACAAGGAGGCAAGGTATGAAAAAAAGAATCGCTCTATTGTTTGGTGGAAAGTCTGCGGAACATGATGTTTCTGTGCTTTCAGCGAAGGCGATATACAACCATATAGATAAAGAATTATATAAAGTAAGCCTTATTGGCATAGATATGGACGGCAAGACTTTTTTATTCAAAGAAGATGAGTTTTTAAATGAAAATAATGTGGGTTTTAAAACTGCCAAAGAGTTAAAAATATCTGAATTTACAGACTATTTAATTAACGAAATTGATGTTGTTTTCCCTGCCTTGCATGGTCCTTATGGTGAAGACGGTAAGCTACAAGGATATTTGGATTTTATCAATGTTAAATATGTTGGTTGCGACCATGTAACATCTGCTATTTGTATGGATAAGGCATATAATAAGTATGTTTTAAAGGATAATGGTTTTAATATCATTCCTTTTGATGTTGTTTTAGAACATGAATATAAAAAAGATAAAAACAAGATTTTAGATAATTTGCTTGATACATTAGGTGAAACACTTTTTGTGAAGCCAGCTAATATGGGTTCTAGTGTGGGTGTTAGCAAGGCTACTGGCAAGAAAGAATTACAAGATGCAATGGATTTAGCTTTAAAGTATGATGCCGTACTTGTTATTGAAAAGGCATTAAATGTAGCCGAATTTGAGTGTGGTGTCTTTGGTGTTAATGAATTAACGCCAACAAAGGTTGGTGAAATAAAACCATCTCACGAATTTTATGACTATGAAGCAAAATATTCAGAAAAAGCTGTCAGTAAAATAGAAATTCCTGCTAATTTATCGGCAGAAGATACAAAGTATATTCAGGATGAAACACTAAGAGCTTCTGAACTTTTTAGAATCAAGGGTCTTAGCAGAATAGACTTTTTAATGGATAAAGATACTGGTACAATATATTTATCTGAAATTAACACTATGCCAGGCTTTACACAGTTTAGTATGTACCCAAGTTTAGCAGGAACAATTGGGATTGAGTATAGAGATCTTATTACAAAATTGATTGAATTAGCTTCAGAATAAGAGGATAATTAAAAATATGATGGAAGAAAAAAAACAAGATACAGTATCATCAGAAAAGAAATCGGCAAAAAAAATAATGCTCAAGGTGAATACGTTACAAGAATTCAGGGATTCAGAACCCGACGTGATAGACCTTTTTACAGAGGGTTTATTATATGAAAAAAATGGTGCTTTGTATTTGACTTATGATGAATCCGAAATAAGTGGCATAGCAAATAATAAAATCGTCTTAAAGATAAAGTCTGGTGATTATGTCAAGATGAATCGCTTTGGTGAATTTGAAGCAGAAATGCTGTTTAAAGAAAAGCAGCGTGATGTATCATTATATTCTACTCCTTATGGTGAGTTTAGAGTTGAAATATTAACCGATAAAATAGAAGTGGATTTAGGAGAAAATTCAGGAAATATTTACGTTGAATATACGGTTTCGGTTTCTGGTTCATCAGAGGTTAAAAATAAGTTGACAATATCATATAAGCAATAATATGTATGTTTTGAGGTTTTAATGGCAGATATTTTTAAAGTTTTATTGTTATCGATTGCTCCTGTTTCAGAATTAAGAGGGGCAATTCCCTATGGGGTTAGCTTGGGCTTTAGTCCATTACAAGCTAGCCTTATTGCTGTTTTTGGCAATGCTTTAATTGTGCCAATTTTATATTTTATTCTGCAACCTGTATTTAGGTTCTTAAAGAGTTTTAAAGCGATTCGTAGCTTTGTTGAATCCTATGAAAATAGAGCAGCATCAAAATTAGAAAATTATCGAAAGTATCGATTTTTGGGTTTGATATTATTAGTTGGCATCCCTTTTCCAACAACGGGTGTTTACACAGGCGTTGTTGCTTCACACGTCATGGGTATGAGAGCTGTTAGTTCCATAACAGCAAATATTATTGGTGTAATAATAAGTGGCACCATTGTATTTTTTATTACCACTGGTGCCATTCATTTTTTCTAGACTATGAAAATGGCAAATTTCTTTGTTACTTCAATTTTTTTAGCCTCTTATGTACGTTTATGTACACGGCGAATCTAAAAAAATCTTGTGCCTAGAATTTCACTCATTTTCATTAGTCTATTATAAAGTATAATTTATTCTTCAGAAATTTTTCCTAATGTTTCATAAACCTTGTTTTGGATTTCTTCCAGAATTTCAGGATGTTCTTCTAAGAACTCTTTTGATTTTTCTCTACCTTGTCCCAGTTTAATGTCACCATAGCTATACCAAGCACCAGCTCTTTTGACTAAGTCTTTGTCAACTGCAACATCAAGTATACTACCTAGCTTAGAAATACCCTCGCCATACATGATATCAAATTCACACGTCTTAAACGGTGGTGCAATTTTGTTTTTGACAACCTTCATTCTAGTTCTATTACCAATTACTTGGTCGCCATTTTTGATAGCTTCACCACGTCTAATATCAAGTCTTAACGAAGCATAAAATTTAAGTGCGTTACCACCTGTTGTAGTTTCAGGATTACCGTAAACAACACCTATCTTCATTCTTAATTGGTTAATAAAGATAACTGCAGTTTTTGACTTATTTACAATACCAGCAATTTTTCTTAGGGCTTGTGACATCAGTCTGGCTTGTAAGCCCATGTGGCTATCACCCATGTCGCCAGTGATTTCTGCCTTTGGTACAAGAGCAGCGACAGAGTCAATAACAATAACATCAATCGCCCCACTTCTTACTAGGGCATCGCAAATATCAAGTGCTTGTTCGCCTGTATCTGGTTGTGACACAATCAGTTCTTCAATATCTACACCTATGCTTTTGGCATAAACTGGGTCAAGGGCGTGTTCTGCATCAATAAATGCACACGTTCCGCCAGCTTTTTGAGCTTCGGCAATAACGTGCAGGGTTACTGTTGTTTTACCAGAAGACTCTGGACCATAAATTTCTGTGATTCTACCTCTTGGTACACCGCCTGCACCTATTGCCACATCGGCTGCTAAACAACCTGTTGATATTGTCTCTATGTTGATCTGAGCGCCTTCGTCGCCTAGCTTCATGATAGAACCTTTACCGAATTGTCTTTCTATTTTTTGTAATACGTCGTTAATTGCTTGCTGTTTTCCTTTATCAATATTTTGGTCTTCTTTTTTTGCCATAACTATAACTCCCTTTGTTGTTCTTACTTATTATCTACCTACTAGTATATACACATATTTTTTAAAATCAATAGCAAAGCACAAAAAAAAGTCCGCAACTTGCAGACTAGTAGGTTTAAAAGTTAACAAAACTTGTCGATACCCTTTTATATGTGTTGATAATAGAGGGTTAAAATGGAAAAACAATATTTAACAATAGACTGCTTAGCGGATGCAATAAAAAAGAGTGACTTTTTTGACGAAGCGTTATTATTAGAAGAAACTGAATCTAGTAATGATTACGCAAAAAACATCATAGAAAATAACCAAAATTATAGAAGTGGCATTATTTGTGTAAATAAGCAAACAAAGGGCAGGGGAAGGCAAAACAAAGTGTGGATTTCAGAACATGGTTTAGCCTTAACGTGCTCATTAGTTTTTGATGCTAAGGATTTATTTTTACCAAATTATACCAGCTTACTTGCTGCTAAGGCTTTACATAAAGCACTGATGTCTTTTGCTGAAATAGAACATTCAGATAATAAGCTTACTATCAAATGGCCTAACGATATATACGCAGGTGAAAAAAAGATAGCAGGTATTTTAACTGAAAATATCTATCAAAAAGATAAATTGCAAAAACAAGTTTTGGGTATTGGCTTGAATGTTGCCAGTGAAAATTTTACTTCAGCTGAATTAAAAAACGCAGGTTCAATCAAGACAGTTTATAACTTTATGCCAAGTTTAAAAGATTTATTTTTGAAAATATGTCATTCCATAGAAACAACATTCATAGAAAAAAAATTCGACCACGAGTACATCAATATATATTCTTTTTTAAAGGACAAAACGGTTGTCTCTATCCAGAATAATACTAGCATTACAGGTATTGCTCTTGGTATCAATCATCAAGGGGAGCTTTTGTTAGCGTTAGACAATAATAGTATAAAAAAAATAAACGCTGGAAGTATAGAATTATTTTAGTGAATTGTTTCAAAAATGCTAAATTATATGGTATAATAAATAGTTGAAAATAATTAGATAATATTCTTTTATGATATAAAAAATTTAGGAGGCAAAGTTTTTGGAAAAGCTTTTTGGAACTGACGGAATAAGAGGCGAAGCAAATATAGAATTAACTTCTAAGCTTGCACATTTAACAGGTTTGTATAGTGCTAGTGTATTAGCAAAGAACAATAAAAATTCTACGATAGTAATAGGCAAGGACACCAGAAAATCTTGTGATATGTTGCAGTCAGCACTTGCGGCTGGCTTACTTTCTGTGGGTTTAGATGTCGTAATTCTTGGTGTAGTACCAACGCCGGCTATTCCACATCTTATTAAAACTTTCAATGCCGATTTAGGCATTATGATATCAGCTAGCCATAACCCCGCTGAATTTAATGGCATAAAGTTATTTAACAAAGACGGCTTAAAATTAAGTGATGAGATAGAAGAACAAATAGAAAAGTTAATTAAGGAAGATGACAGAACAACGTTAAATTTATCTAGCTCAAATTTTGGTGTTTTAAAAGATGAAAAAGAAGCTTACAAAATATATGAAGAGATTTTATTAAAGAATTTTAACTTAGATTTAACAGGTATCAAAATTGCTTTAGATTGTTCAAATGGCTCTAATTATAAAATCGCACCAGATGTATTAAAATCAATGGGGGCGGAGCTGTTTGTTATTGGCAATGAACCAAATGGTTTAAATATCAATAAAGATTGTGGTTCTACCCACTTGGATAAATTAAAAAGTTTAGTAAAAGAAAAACAGGCTGATATTGGTATAGCTTTTGATGGCGATGCCGATAGAATGCTTGCTATTGATGAAACAGGTGCGTTAATAGATGGTGATAGAATCATGCTAGCCTTAGCCAAAGATTTGAAAAATAAAGATATGCTGAATAATAATACAGTGGTTGCAACAATCATGAGCAATATGGGGTTGGAAGTTGCCTTGCGAAAAGTAGGCATAAACTTAGTTAGAACTAAGGTTGGAGACAGATATGTGCTTGAACACATGATGAATAATAATTATAGCTTAGGAGGGGAGCAATCTGGGCATATAATAATAGGACACTTTAATACTACTGGGGACGGTTTGCTAAGTGCATTGAGTCTGTTAACAGTTCTGAAAAATAACGTTAAGAAAGCATCTGAAATAAGACTAGATATGGAATCTTTTCCACAGGTTTTAGTAAATGTGAAAGTTCCTAACAATATCAAGTATAAGATTCAGGACTTAGACGAAATAAAAAAGGCAATAATAGATGTTGAGTCAAAGCTAAAAAACACAGGTAGAGTTGTTTTAAGAGCCTCAGGTACAGAACCGTTACTTAGAGTAATGGTTGAAGGACAAAATAAAGAAGAAATAGAAAAATATGCTACTGACTTGGCAAAAATAATTGAAGAATTAACAAAATAAGGAGAATTTGAGTAATGAAGCAGGAATATGTAAATCCATTTATAAAAGCCTCAGTCGAGGTTTTAGCACAGACCACACAATTAGATTTTAAAACTGGTACACCAAGCCTAAGACAATCACCATTTTTATCGGATGAAGTGCTAATTATGCTAGGAATCGTTGGTAGTTTGAAAGGTGAAGTTATTTTGTCTATGCAGAAGGAAACATCAAAGTCTATTGCCTCAAGAATGATGATGGGAATGCCAGTTGATGAACTAACAGAAATGGCAAAAAGTGCTCTTTGTGAGCTAGGTAACATGATCATGGGTAATGTGGCAACGCTTTTATTCAATGAGGGCGTTCAAATAGATATCACACCTCCTACTTTATTAACAGGAAGTAATATAGAAGTATCAGCAAATAATATGGTAACAATTTGCATACCTATTGAAGCTGAAGGACATAAGATAATATTAGACGTAAGTATCAAAGAAAATTAACAGAATGCCAAAAATAAGCAAATTTCGTTGTTACTGCGACTTTTTGAGACTCTTATGTACGTTTTAGTACACAGTGACCCTCAAAAAGTCTTGTGCCTAGAACTTTACTCATTTTTGGAATTCTGTATATCAACTAAGGAATAAGCAAATTTTATCGCATAAAAACAAAGGAGCCTTTGACTGAACTGACCTATGTCAAGTAGACAGTTAATTAATTAAAGCTTTTTATGAACAGAGTGCTAGGTTTCGATATTCAATCGGAGCATAGCACTCTAATTT
>PDWI01010640.1_pt1 | contig 10263 bp, 10 predicted proteins | sample 1430891 | NCBI WGS metagenome assembly PDWI01 (sample SAMN01162508, study PRJNA174530) | Oral metagenome, whole genome shotgun sequencing project. | biome: Marine environment; feature: Marine mammal; material: Swab sample of the gingival sulcus; isolation source: swab sample of gingival sulcus... | reverse complement strand
ATTTGGAAGCGGAGGGGTCTTACAGGTTTGAAAGAAGCAACATATTGATATTAAAGGGGAAAACTACTGGCAGCTCGACTAAACCTTAAACTCCTGTCTATAAGGAAGAGATGTTTACCCTGACTCTGGTTGGAGAACTGTATAATCTCTTTAATGTAGAAAGAACCAGTTCTGTTGCTGAAACTGCTGCCAAAAATGCCGGTCGCGGCCTCTATATTGGTCTTAAAGGATCTTTCTAATTGTAAACCCATAACATAATTGAGTTGGGAGGATAATTGCTGTTTTCCCCCCAATACTCATAAAACCAGACCAACTGTTTCTTCTACGAAGCTCTCTGTCAAGAAGCAGTTGGTCTCTTCTTTTTATCATTATCATGAATTGTTTTTGGCGTATTAAGGTATCAGCTTTACTCTTCGTTCTGTTTTTTGTTGTTCCAGCCAATGCAGAGGTTACCGATGTTCTGACCATCAACGGTCAGCCGTCTTATCAATGGAACAAAGAATATTTCAACCATGTTAATCCTGATGCCCCCAAAGGCGGAAAGGTCATTCTTTCGGCCATGGGTGGCTTTGATTCCATGCATGCATACATAGCCAGAGGCCTTGTGGCTGCGGGCATGAGAATGACCGTGGACACACTGGGAATCGCAGCACCAGACCAGACAACGCTGGAATATTATGGTCTGATTGCAGCATCATTTGAGGTCCCGGAAGACAAAAGCAGCATCACTTTTCATTTACGCCCGGAAGCCAGATTTCACGACAATACTCCAATACGGGCTGAAGATGTGGCTTATACCTTCAATACCCTTATAGCCAAGGGAGCTCCAAGCTACACCCAATATTACGCTTCGGTACAATCAGTAGAAGTGCTTTCTCCTTTATCAGTACGTTTTAACTTTAAGGAAAAAAATAACACCGAATTACCAATCATTCTGGCTCAACTTCCTGTTTTTTCAAAAAAATATTGGAAAACTCGGGATTTTAGCAAGCCAACGCTGACCCCGCCTCTTGGTAGTGGCCCGTACAAGGTAAAAGACTACGCCATGGGCAGTTATATAAGTTACCAGCGGGTCAAGGACTACTGGGCAAAAGACCTGCCAATAAATCGTGGTCGTTATAACTTTGATGTAATTCGTTATGAATATTATCGGGATAAAACCGTGGCCAGGGAAGCGTTTAAGGCCGGAGAGTTTGACCGGTTTATGGAGAACACAGCCAAAGCCTGGGAAACTGCGTACATCGGAGAAGCCATTAACAAACAACACATAAAAAAAGAGCAAATAGCAAGCAACCGCCCTCAGGGTATCTACGGCTTGATGTTTAATACCCGAAAAGAGATTTTTAAAGATAAACAAATACGGCAGGCCATCACAATGGCCTTTGATTTTGAATGGATCAACCAGCGCCTTTTCTATAATTCCTACATCAGGAGTGCTTCTTTTTTTACCAACAGCGATTTCGCCGCCGTTGACTTGCCGGACAAAGGTGAGCGGGATGTTCTTGAACCATACCGTGATAGATTGCCAGCAGCTGTTTTTGGCCCCGCAGTCAAACCACCAAAAAGTGATGGCAAGGGCGATATACGCAAGATAATGAAACCCTTTTTCACCCTCTTTAAAGACGCTGGATACCAGCTGAAAAATGGCCGGATGCTTGATAACAAGAGTAAACCATTCAGGTTTACTGTGCTGCTTAGTTCGCCAAGCCTGAGCAGGGTGTTGATGCCTTTTAAAAAGAACCTTGATCGGCTTGGGATACAGATGGACATCCAGATGGTTGATCCGAATCAATATGTCAATCGTGTACGCACCTTTGACTACGATATGATCTTTGCCAAATATCCGGGTTCTTCTTCTCCCGGCAATGAATTACGCTACTATTTCGGTAGCAAGGCCGCAGATACAGCGGGTTCGAGGAATTATCCAGGAATAAAAAATCCCGTGGTGGATGAACTTATAGAAAAAATTATAGAAGCCCCCGCCAGAAGCGAGCTTGTCACTCGCTGCCGTGCTCTGGATAGAGTGCTGCGCCAGGAATACTATCTCATCCCTGGCTGGCACTTCCCTTTCATTCGTATTGCCTACTGGAATAAATTTGGCAGATCAACTGTTCCTGCGCCCAATGGGGTAGATTTTTATTCATGGTGGATTGAGCCCGCAAAACTGGAAACCATACGAAAGGGCGGCACGGGGTATAAAAACTGATGGGTGCCTATGTCATAAAGAGACTGCTGCTGCTCATCCCCACGTTTTTTGGCGTTATTGCCCTGAATTTCTTTGTTATCCAGACTGCACCGGGGGGGCCTGTTGAGCAGTACCTGCTTAAACTGGAAGGTGACCAGGACTCCTTTCTTGAAAGAGTCGGCCAGGAGGGCAGTGACGCCGGACTGGAAATAATGGCTGACACTGAAACCCAGGGCTCTGAGAGTTCCTATATCGGCAGCCGGGGGCTTTCACCCGAAGTTGAGGCGCGGGTAAAAGAGATGTACGGCTTTGATAAACCCATTGTTGAGCGGTTTATCATCATGCTGAAAAACTATCTCTGTTTTGATTTTGGAGAGAGTTTTTTCAAGGGGCGCAGTGTCATGCAACTGCTGGCTGATGCCCTCCCTGTGTCCATGTCTCTTGGGCTATGGAGCACTCTAATTATCTATCTGATTTCCATTCCCCTTGGAATATATCGGGCAGTGCGTCAGGGAAGCAGGTTTGACAGTGTAACCGGGACCCTGGTGGTAATGGGTGATGCCATCCCCGGCTTTCTCTTTGCGGTATTACTTATTGTCCTCTTTGCAGGGGGAATCTATTGGAACCTGTTCCCTCTTCGTGGTCTGGTCTCTCCAGATTTTGCAGAACTTTCTTTGTGGGAGAAGTTACTTGATTATTTTCACCATCTGACGCTGCCATTAATCACCATGACCATCGGTGGTTTTGCAGTGCTCTCCACCTTGACCCGTAACGCTTTTCTGGACGAAATAAACAAGCAGTATACTGCCACAGCCAGGGCCAAAGGGCTGAAGATGAACAAAGTGCTGTTCAATCATATTTTCAGAAACGGGATGCTGATAGTTATTGCCGGTTTTCCCTCCACCTTTATCAGCATGTTCTTTACCGGTTCCGTTCTTATCGAAGTCATCTTTTCCCTCAACGGTATGGGGTTGCTCGGTTTTGATGCCGCCATGACCCGTGATTATCCGGTGATGTTTGCCTCGCTGTATATCTTCACCATGCTGGGACTGCTGACTCGCATCATCACCGATATAACCTACTCTCTGGTTGACCCCAGAATTAATTTCAATGCAGTAGAGAGTAGCTGATGGATCCGCATTTTAGAAGAAAACTTGCAACGTTTAAATCGCATAAGCGGGGGTGGTACTCGTTATGGATTTTTGTGGTGTTATTTGTTCTCATTCTGGGAGCAGAATTCATCGCCAACGATCGGCCACTATTGGTTTCCTATGACGGAAAACTCTATTTTCCTGTGTTCAAAAACTATATGGAAACGGAGTTTGCCGGGGAGTTTCCTATTTTTGCCGACTTTAAAGACCCAGGCCTGCAAGCATCGATAAAAGAAAAAGGTTGGTTACTTTGGCCCCTGGTTCATTTTTCGTATAATACCACAAACTATGAGGTGGATTCCTTTCCTGCTCCGCCAAGCCTGGCAAACCCTCTGGGAACAGACGACCAGGGCAGGGATATCCTTGCCAGAGTCATTTACGGGTTCAGACTGTCGGTACTTTTTGGCCTCAGCCTCTCTATTATCAGCTCCCTTGTCGGTATTACAGCGGGGGCCATACAAGGGTATTATGGGGGCTGGATTGATCTCGTTTTTCAACGGTTTATGGAGATTTGGTCAGGCATTCCTGTGCTCTATCTGCTGATTATTCTCTCGGCTGTTATGACCATGGGGTTCTGGTCACTTCTGGCCGTCATGCTGCTGTTTAGCTGGATGGGACTTGTTCATGTTGTCCGGGCTGAATTTCTTCGCTGCCGTAAGCTGGATTATGTCAGAAGCGCCAGGGCCCTTGGGGTCTCAGACCGGGTGATCATGTTTAAACATATTCTGCCCAATGCGGTGGTGGCGACCATCTCTTATCTGCCATTTATTTTCAGCGGTGCCATCGCAAGCCTGACCTCTCTTGATTTTCTTGGCTTTGGACTGCCCCTGGGTTCGCCATCTCTTGGTGAACTCCTTTCTCAGGGCAAGAACAATCTCCAAGCACCTTGGATTGGTTTAAGTGCCTTTTTCGTGTTGGGTGGGCTCCTCTGTCTCCTGGTTTTTATTGGCGAAGCGTTTCGGGATGCCATGGATCCCCACGGCAGGAGGCGAAAATGAAGCGCGGGGTTTTAACAGTGAACAATCTCACCCTTGCCTTTGAAGAAAATACAGAGGTACTGACAGCGGTCAGTTTCTCTCTTTATAAGGGAGAGGTCCTCGGTATTGTGGGGGAAAGCGGCTCAGGAAAATCGCTTACCGCACGGGCTATAGTGGGGCTGTTACCAAACAACTGTTATCGCTCATCCGGATCTATCCAGCTTGAAGATACAGAACTGACAACTCTTTCAGATGATGAGTTGTGTACAATCCGAGGCAGACGGATTGGCTTGGTTTTTCAGGATCCTTTAAGCTGCTTCAATCCTCTGCATCGTATTGGAAAACAGATCGGAGAGGGGCTGGCAATCCATCAGCAGGTAACGCAAAAAGAAATTGATACCAGGGTCAGTGAGCTGATGCACCTCACAGGGCTTACCGACACAACAAGGCTGATGAACAGTTTTCCCCATCAGCTCTCCGGTGGGCAGCGCCAGCGGGCCATGGTAGCCATGATGTTGGCAGCAGGGCCAGATATCCTTATTGCCGATGAACCAACAACAGCACTTGATGCAATCATCCAGCAACAGGTGCTTGATCTGCTCAACAGCCTCAAAAAGAGTATGTCTCTTTCCATGATCCTGATCAGCCATGATCTGGCCATGGTCAGACAGGTGGCAGATAGAATAGTAGTCATGCAAAACGGCTGTATTGTGGAGCGTGGAGCGTGTGAAGAGGTTTTCCATAATCCTCAACATAGCTATACCAGGAGTCTGTTAAGACGGGATACTGGCAGGGCGCAGAAAACTGGCGGGGACAACGAGCCGGTGGTCCTCTCGGTGAAAGACTTTAATATCTTCTATCCTCAGGGACAGGCGCTGCTGCCCTGGAAAAAACCAGCTCAACTGAATGCGGTAAAAAATGTCTCTTTTGAGCTGCGGCGTGGAGAGTGTCTGGGGATCGTTGGGGAGAGTGGCAGTGGCAAATCCTCTTTGGGGCTTGGCATCTCTGCTCTCATTCCCAGTCGTGGTAAGGTCTCTGTACATGGAGAGGATATAAGTAAAATGAGCAAAGAAGCATTGAAAAAGCTTCGTGCCAATCTACAGATAGTATTTCAAGATCCTTTGGCAGCACTTAACCCGCGACTGAGTGTAGAGGAGTGTATCGCCGAAGGTTTGAAGGCTCAAAAGAAATTTTCGCAACAGGAAATTTCCATCAAAGTGACAGGAGCCATGGAAGCTGTGGAGCTAGACCCTGCCATGCGCCATCGTTACCCCCATGAGTTTTCAGGTGGACAGTGTCAGCGAATTTGTCTTGCCAGAGCGCTTATTCTTGAGCCTGCCTGTATCATATTTGATGAACCGACCTCTTCTCTTGATCGTAATACCCAGTTTCAGGTGCTTGATCTCTTGCGTCGTCTTCAGAAAAAATACGGGCTCGCGTCAATTTTTATTACCCATGATCTGGGACTGGTGGAAAGCCTCTGCGGAAGGGTGATGATTATGCATAACGGCGAAATTGTCGAAAAAGGAACCACAGAAGATATTTTTTCAACTCCAACTCACAGCTACACCAGAGAGTTACTCAAGGCCGCTATGGTCGGGGAGGTTATGTAATTTAATGAGATTTTTTAACAAATATATAAACCAGGTTACGGTTGCTTTGGCGGTTCTCTGGACAATGCCGGTTCTTGCGCAACAGCCAGCAACGCCAAAAAGTACAGTGGAAGATATCGTCAGTACCATTGCTCTGGAGAAGAAGAGTCTGGAAAAAGGAGTAGCCTGGGAGAGAGAAGAATCCAGGTTAGAAGATGATTATCGCAGCAACATGCTGGAGCTTGCCTGGCTGGAGAAAAATGAAGAACTGCTCTCCAGATATGTCGAAGAAGCCAATGAACGCCTGGCTGAAATGACCCGGACCAAAGCAAGAATTGAACAGATTGAGGGCGAGTTGGTGAGTAAATTACTGGCTACAGTTGATAAGCTGGATGTTTTAGTACAGCATGACATCCCTTTTCACGCCAGGGAACGACAGGACAGAATGACCTTTCTAAAAGATACGGTCGTTGATTATGATCTGGGAATGGGGGAAAAGCTTCGCCGGGTACTGGAGGGACTGCAGGCAGAACTGGGGTATGCCCAGGATGCGGAACTCATCGAGCAGCAGACCATTACCATTGAAGGAAAAGACCAGCTGGTCTCCATACTGAGAGCTGGCAGGGTAGGGTATTATGCCATTTCAGTCGACAAAACCAGAGGCTGGTTCTATCAACTTGGCCAGGGATTTACTGCTTTGAACGAAGAACAGCTGTTGGCCCTGGCTGACCTGAAAGCGATGATGGAATCAAAGATGTTCAGTTATCTGCCTGCTCTTCCTGTGTGTGAGGTGTCCCGTGAAAAATAACTCTCTGCTGCTCATTGCTGCTGTCAGCTTCTTTCTTGGTAACTTCTGTCAGAGTGCTCTGGCGGAAAGTGACGCTGCATCAGCGGGCACAGCTACAAAATGGATGAAGGCAAGCAGTGAAATTGCCCGCGAACAACAGCTGGTACGCAAAGATGTATCCAAGGTAGCAAACGCCATCAAAGAACACCGAAAAGCATTAACAGCAGACCTGAAAAAAGTCAGAACAGATGTCAAGCAGGCGAAGGAGCGGGTAAAAAATCTCCAGGATATGCTTGCAAAACTAAGAAGCAGAGAAGGTGAGCTGGGAAAGGAGTTGGCAGAAAAGAAAAAGGAGATGGGAAAAATTGAAACCATTGTCTGGGACAACGCTGCTTTATTTTTGGCCGATTCTCATCGTTACAGTGGAAAGGCTTTCCCTGAAGGATGGCAGGAAAAACTTGCTGTTATTGCAAGAGAAAGAGAATTTCCCACCATTGATGACATTACTCTATTGCTGGATAGCGTCACCGAGGCGATAGAGGAGTCAGGCTCCATAACTGTCAACGAGTCTGTGGTTTATGGTGCTGATGGTATTGCCAGCAAAAAACAGGTGCTGAGGCTTGGTTCTTTTCAAAGCTATTTGGTAAATGAGCTGGGACCGGGTTTCCTTGATGCAAAAAAAGGTGTCCTGGAAGCGGTAGCCTATCTTCCCAATGAAACTGAAAAAGCTCTGCTTAACAATGCCACTGAAGAAGGGAGTACCGTTCTTCCCCTGGATTTTTCAGGGGGCAGTTTTCTTCGCAACCCGCCCAAGGAGCAGAAATTCATAGATAAATTAAAAGAAGGTGGAGTATTCATCTGGCCCATTTTGCTTATTGCTCTGGTGGGGCTGCTGCTGATTATTGAAAGACTCATCAGTCTCTTCTTTATTAGAATAAATGGCAACGAGGCTGCTGAGCTTACCTTTACAACGTCTACCACTCCTGCTGAAAGAGTTGCTGCTGCTGTTATGGCCGAAGGGGAAAGTATGCATGCTGAAGCCATGGAGGCAAGAATGGAGAAAGCCATCCTTGGGCAATTGCCACCTCTGGAGCGTTTTATGCAGACCATCAAAGTCTTTGCCGCCGTCTCACCACTGCTGGGACTGCTTGGCACCGTATCTGGAATTGTGCAAACCTTTCGAATAATAACAGCCTACGGTAACGGTGATCCAAAGCTTCTTTCCATCGGGATATCCGAAGCCTTGCTGACCACCCAGTTGGACCTTCTGGTTGCCATTCCTCTGCTGCTCTGTCACCACTTTCTTGACAGGAGATCCACAGCAATCATAACCGATATGGAATATACCGGGATGGCACTCATTACCAGGCATGCGGTGGAGCTGGGAGGCAAAGATGAATGAGATGCTGACACTATTGCAGACAAACCTCCCGTTGAATTTTGAAGTTCTGCTCCCTAGTAAAAAACTCCTCATGGTCCTTGCGCTTCTGTCGGTATGGCTCTGGATTCTGGTGGTAATAACCACTATGAAACTGCGTCAGGAAAAGAAGAAATTACGTGCTGCTGAAATAACCCCGTATAGAAAACTCTGTGACATAATCAGAGGCGGTCCAATCCGGCAGAGAACTCAGACACGCCTGGTAGCAATAAATACCGGCAAGCTCTGCCACGAAACCACAGGACAGGTAACCACTATTCTCATTCTGGCCTCTGTGGCGCCCCTGCTCGGGCTCCTTGGTACGGTGGAAGGGATGATCCAGTGCTTTGCCTCCCTTGCTCAGATGAAAAGTATCGAATCCGCACAGCTTACTGCCGGTATATCCAAGGCGCTGGTGACTACCCAGGGGGGGCTGTTGGTGGCTATTCCCGGTATTGTTGCTGGCGGCATCCTGCAGAGGCAGGCCAAAAAATTCCGCAATCAGCTTGAGTTGGCAGCTACATCCGGGGCTGGAGGGAACAACTCGTGAGACGAACCAGAAATGTGCAACAGCAAGACCCAGGTACCGGTATAGATCTGACTCCAATGATCGATATGGTCTTTATTCTGCTGATGTTCTTTATAGTCTCCACCAGCTTCATTCGTGAAGCCGGTGTGGTGGTTGAGCGTCCTGCGGCATCGACAGCAGAAAGCCAGAATGCCCAGGTGGTTGTTGCCATCGACGCTGGCAATATAATTTGGGTGGAAGGCTCAAGCACCGATGTTACCCGGCTGGGGTTACGACTTACCCATCTGAAAGCCGAAAAACCTGATCTGGGTATCATCGTTGCAGCAGATAAGAATTGCAATGCCGGTACCCTTGTCAGAGTGATAGATACCTGCCGCGAGGTTGGCATTACCAATGTCAGTGTGGCAACCAAAGAAAAGTAGATGCCGGGTCAGAAGGATTGTATGAGCAGCAGAATAAGCGCACATATTTTTGCACTGTTCACGGGCATTGTGGTGACCTGTATGCTTTTCAGCCTGCTGATATTTGGCACAACCTACAGCAATACAGTAGAAGTCATGCCGGATTTAGGGGCGGTAAAACTCTCCTCCTATGAAGACAAGCCGGTTAAGGAAGAAGTGTACACAACCCAGGATGTTCCTGTACCTGAAATGGAGGATATCACCGAAGTTGAGATGCCTGAAGTCCAGCTGGATATGCCACGCCCTGACCTGAAACTGGCGGGGCTGGATCTGGACATTACCCCTGTTGCTGTGGGCACAGTCCCTCTTAGTGGTATGCCGGAGATGGCCGATTCGGGCGCTGCGGCAGCACCGAGCGGTGGTGCCCTTACTCTGGGAGAAGTCGATGAAAAACCACGGGTACTCTACGCTCCCAGTCCGCTCTATCCTTCAGGACACAGGGGAAGCAAAAAAAAGAGGGTAACGGTGCGGATTCTGATTAATCAACATGGTGATGTAGAAAAAATACTGCCCCAAAAGGTGAGCGACGAGCTCCTGCCATATTACCGGGCTGCAGAAGAAGCTATCTCCATGTGGCGATTTCTGCCCTGTAAAAAAAGTGGAACAGCAGTGAAGTGTCTGGCTGACCAGCCGGTATCTTTCATCTATCGAAAATAATCTACCATCAGCCAGGAGATTGCAGCAGTTCAAGAGGTGTCATGTTCAAGGTTTTGGCCCAATGAAGCAACAAGAAAAGAAAGTAATGCATAACAGAGCAGGCAGAGTCACTAGTATTCTTCTGCAGCTATGTTGTCTTCTGATAGCTTTATCTGCAGCAGATACCAGTGTAGCAGGGTTTAGTCACCAGCCCTTGAGTGTTCAGGAGTATCAGATATTTAAAGAAGTCAGGGCTGCCATGGAAAGAGGCGAACAGGAGCGTTCTCTCCGGCTAATGGCACGTTATTTCAAAAGAAATAGCAGAAGACATTCCTACGCTTATCACAAGTTTCCGGTTATAATTAATTGAAATTAAACAACATTATTTGACCATTTTCAGTCTCATGTTTTGCAGAAGGAGGGTCGAATAACTCCCATAAAGACTGCCTTTTAAACAGGTTTAACTGCAGTAATCGCTGGATTTGTGTAATGGACTGACCAAGCTTTGCAAGGAATTTCATGTAGGAA
>PDWI01011122.1_pt1 | contig 10264 bp, 7 predicted proteins | sample 1430891 | NCBI WGS metagenome assembly PDWI01 (sample SAMN01162508, study PRJNA174530) | Oral metagenome, whole genome shotgun sequencing project. | biome: Marine environment; feature: Marine mammal; material: Swab sample of the gingival sulcus; isolation source: swab sample of gingival sulcus... | reverse complement strand
AACAGCCTTTTCAGGTGCGGCAATGGCAGCTGAAATAGGAACAATGAAAATTTCAGAGGAAATAGATGCTCTTGAGATGATGTCAATAAGTCCCATTCGTTTCCTGGTAATGCCTAAAGTCGTTGCAATGGCAATAATGCTGCCCACTCTTACTGTTTATACTATTATATTGGCCGTCGTGGGCGGATCTATTGTTAGTTATTTTCAACTGGGGTTGACCTTTGATCTCTATTATAAAGAAATTTTTACCTCCATTCATTTGAAAGATCTATATGTAGGGATGTTTAAGAGTGTGGTCTTTGCTCTGAGTATAGTGGGGATTAGCTGCGCAAATGGTCTTTGGGCTAGCAATGGAGCTATTGGGGTGGGGAGGGCCACAAGGGTTTCTGTGGTTTCCTCCTACCTTTCAATTCTTATTTTTGGGTATTTCATTACTTCAATTTTTTATAGGCTATAGGAATGATAGAATTTATATCCACAACTAAAATTCTTGAGAACAAAGTGGTTCTTAATGGAGTGTCTTTTGAAATAAAATCCGGAGAAACATTTGTTATTATCGGGCAATCCGGAGCCGGTAAAACAACCATTCTTCGCCATATTGCCGGTTTCCATATCCCCGATAGAGGAGATGTTTTAATTGATGGAGGCTCCATGGGTAAAGCGTCGAGCAAGGAAAAGGCAATGCTGCGTCAAAAAATGGGATTCTTATTTCAAGGAGGTGCCCTGCTTAACTGGCTAAATGTGAGGGAGAACATTGCTCTGCCACTTGTGGAGCATAGGCTTTGTGATTCAGATGAGATTGCTCGAATAGTTGATGAAAAACTCAGGCTTGTTCAACTTTCTGAAGATGGAGAAAAAATGCCATCCGATATAAGCGGGGGCATGAAAAAACGGGCAGGTCTTGCAAGGGCCATTGTCCTTAATCCTGAAATAATTCTATATGATGAACCGACCTCCGGTCTTGATCCGGTAATGTCTGTGAGAATAGATAAATTGATTAAAAAGCTGCAACAAGAGCTGGGTGTTACTTCCGTGGTGGTTACCCATGATATGGCCAGTGCCTATCGCATTGCCGATCGAATTGGAGTGCTGTATAATGGAGAAATGATAGAGATTGGAACGCCCCATGAGATACAAAATAGCAGTATTGATGTGGTGCGCCAGTTTATCTCGGGAAGTCTCAGAGGTCCCATAAGACCGTGATTTTTTTTCTTGTCATGATAATATATTTTTTTAAAAATAGGTGTTATGTCTAAAATAAATGAACTTATAGTTGGGATTGTCTTTTTTGCCTCCATGAGTGTTCTTGGATATTTTACAGTTGTCAAGGGAGATCTCTTTGACGATAGAGAATTTTACTTGGCAAAAATAGTATTTGAGAATGTGGAAGGTCTAAAAGAGGGCGATAAAATCTTGGTAAATGGTGTTGATTCCGGAGTTATTTCTAAAATTGAACTTCGAGAAGATAACAATGTGTTGGTTTATGCAAAGTTTTTTCGAAGGTTCAAGCTTTATGAAAATTATAAAATTTTGTTGAAAAATCGTTCAGCCCTTGGAGGCCGGATAGTTGTTCTTTTTCCCGGTAAGCCCAGGTTAAAAGAGAAGTCTTTTGAGCTCGTAGAGAACTATGAAAATCTTCGGGGAAGCACCATTGGAGATCCCTTTTCCATTGTGGCTGAGTTGATTCAAGATAATCGTGATAATATTTCAATGACCATTGATAATATTCGAGCTATTACGGGGAAAATAAATTCAGGTAGAGGTACTTTAGGCAAACTCATAAATGATGATAAAATGCACAGAGAAACGGGGAAAGTTTTGGAAGAGATTCAAGATACAATTGAAGATGTTCGGGAGCAAGCCCCCATCACCAGTTTTATTCGTGCGGCATTGACAGCCTTTTAACAATCAATTTGAGTAAAAAGTTGTATTTCAATTTTTTGGGAGAAAACTATTCCCTTTATAATGTATGAATATTTTTTATATTTAGACTAAAGACCTGTTTTATTATATTTTTTGAAAAATTTATATTATTAAAAATTTAGATATTAGGAAGGAGTCCAGTGCCCAAACGAGAAGATTTAAAAAAGATACTTATAATAGGTTCTGGTCCCATTGTCATAGGCCAGGCTTGTGAGTTTGACTATTCCGGATCTCAGGCATGCAAGGCTTTGAAAGAGGAGGGATACGAGGTTGTTTTGGTAAACTCCAACCCTGCCACAATCATGACTGACCCTGAACTTGCCGATAGAACTTATATAGAGCCAATATGTGCCGAAGTAGTTGAAAAGATAATTGAAAGGGAAAAACCCCATGCCATTCTCCCAACAGTGGGAGGGCAGACTGCACTGAATACAGCTATGGAGCTTGCTGACACGGGAGTGATTTCCCGTTACGGCATTGAACTAATAGGGGCCAATATTGAATCAATAAAAAAGGCCGAAGATAGGGAGCTCTTTAAAAAGGCGATGCTTAAAATAGGACTTGAGGTTCCCGAATCGGGGCTTGCCTCCAATGTTGAAGAGGCTCTTGAGATACTTCAACGAATAAAACTTCCCATAATTATAAGACCTGCCTTTACGCTGGGGGGAGGTGGCGGTAACATTGTCTATAATAAAGAAGACTTCATCGATTTAGTCAAGAAGGGGTTGGATGCCTCGCCCATCAGCCAGGTTCTTTTGGAAGAATCCGTAATTGGCTGGAAAGAGTTTGAGCTGGAGGTTATGCGTGATACTCGGGACAATGTTGTCATAATTTGCTCCATTGAAAATTTAGACCCCATGGGAGTGCACACCGGAGATTCCATAACAGTTGCTCCCCAGCAGACTCTCACAGACAGGGAATATCAAAATCTCAGAGATATGGGTATCAGCATCATAAGGGAAATAGGAGTTGATACGGGAGGTTCTAACATTCAGTTTGCCATTAACCCTGAAGATGGACGAGTTATAATTATAGAAATGAACCCCCGAGTTAGTAGAAGTTCGGCACTTGCATCCAAGGCAACGGGATTTCCCATTGCCAAAATCGCCGCTAAACTCGCCGTTGGGCTGACTCTTGATGAAATAGCAAATGACATAACCAGGGAAACCCCTGCATCATTTGAACCCACCATTGACTATGTAGTGGTAAAAACTCCCCGGTGGGCATTTGAAAAGTTTGAGGGAGCTGACCGAACCCTTGGGACTCAAATGAAGTCCGTGGGTGAAGCCATGTCCATGGGAAGAACTTTCAAGGAAGCTATGCAAAAGGCGTTGCGGTCTCTGGAGATTGACCGTTTCGGTTTTGGTTCTGACGGAGAGTTAAAACTCAATCGGTTTCTTAGCTCCCTGTCAGAAGAAGAGCGAAATTCTGTATTTGAGAGGGAATTCGTAAACCCCGGACCGGACCGCATTTTTTATGTGAGAGAGGCATTTAACTTTGGAAAAACAGTTCAGTGGATTCATAACTTCACTCAAATAGACCCCTGGTTTCTGAATCAGCTTGCAGAGTTGGTTGCTGAAGAGGAAAGATTCCTGGAGGATTTTAATGAAAATGGAATTACGGTAGAGAGAGTGGGGCACATGAAATCGCTTGGCTTTTCCGACCGCCAGTTGGCATTTCTCACTCAAAAGAACTATCTCATGGATTTGTATTCCCGTGGGGAGGTTTTTCAAAAACGGTATGCCATGACCCTGCGACAGGGAGAAGGTGAAATACGAGCCTTCCGAAAGTCTCATGATATAATTCCCGGCTTTAGAGTGGTTGACACCTGTGGTGGAGAGTTTGAGGCCTATACTCCTTACTATTATTCATCCTATGACGGGGAGAATGAGTCTGCTCCCAATGATGTTAAAAAGGTTATGATTCTTGGAGGAGGACCCAATAGAATTGGACAGGGAATTGAGTTTGACTATTGCTGTTGCCATGCTGCATTTGCCTTAAAAGATGAAGGAGTTGAGTCCATAATGGTTAATTCAAATCCTGAGACGGTTTCTACGGATTATGATACCTCGGACAGACTCTATTTTGAGCCCCTCACCCTGGAAGATATTCTCAGCATAAATGATTTGGAAAAACCGGATGGTGTTATTGTTCAGTTCGGTGGACAAACTCCTCTTCGACTGGCAAATTTTCTTGAAGAAAATGGCGTTAAGATTTTGGGTACTTCTCCTGATTCAATAGACAGAGCTGAGGACAGGGAAAGATTTGCCTCTGTTGTGGAAAAATTAAAACTGAAACAACCGGAAAATGGCATAGCCTTTAATGAAGCTGATGCAATAAAAATAGCGGGACACATTGGCTATCCCGTTTTGGTGAGGCCTTCCTATGTCTTGGGAGGCAGGGCAATGGCAATTATTTTTGATGAATCCAGTCTTGTGAATTACATAAATACTGCCGTGGAGCTCTCCCCGGAACACCCCATTCTCGTGGATAAATTTCTTGAAGATGCCGTTGAAGTAGATGTAGATGCCATATGCGATGGAGATAGTGTGTATATTGGTGCAATCATGGAACATGTTGAGGAAGCGGGAATCCATTCCGGAGATTCTGCATGCATAATTCCTCCCATGACAATTCCCCGGGATATCCTGAAAGAAATAGAAGAGACAACCAAAGCGTTGGCATTTGAACTCAAGGTCATGGGGCTTCTCAATATTCAGTTTGCGATTAAAGATAGTGAACTCTACATAATTGAGGTGAATCCCCGGGCTTCAAGAACGGTCCCCTTTGTTTCTAAAACCACCGGGGTGTCCCTGGCCAAGGTTGCCGTTAAAGTTATGCTTGGCACAAAACTAAAAGATTTGGGACTTATGGGAATGAAAAAATTTCCCTATGTTAGCGTTAAAGAGGCTGTTTTGCCCTTCAATAAGTTTCCGGGAGTTGATACTCTTCTCTCCCCTGAGATGAAATCCACGGGAGAGGTCATGGGAATTTCCTATAATTTCGGGGAATCATATTATAAGGCAGAGCTTGCAACAGGGGATAAGCTTCCCGTTTCAGGTAAAATTTTTATGAGTATAAATGACAGGTACAAGGGGCATCTTTTAGAAGAGGTTAAGCGGCTTGTAGGCAATGGTTTTGAAATAATTGCAACCCAGGGAACTGCTAAATTCTATCGAGAAAATGGAATAGACTGTGAAATGGTTCATAAACTCAATGAAGGAAGACCCAATGTGGTTGACCGAATAAAGGATGGAGATATCTGCTTCATAATAAATATTCCAACTGGAAAGGTTACCCGAGGAGATGCCTATCGAATCAGACAGGCGGCAGTGAGGTATCGCGTTCCAACCGTTACTACTATTTCAGCGGCAAGGGCTGCAGTAGATGGCATTTTGCATGCCAAAGAGGAGGGAGAACTTTCAGTGAAACCTTTGCAAGAATACTATGAGGAGGTTCAATAAGATGCCCACAGGAACTTTGCTATATGATGAAAGTGCAGTTGCTAAATCCCTTGAGAAGATGGCCGAGGAGATTGTAAAGGATATTCAAAACCCTGAGGACTTGGTTGTGGTGGGAGTGCAAACTCGAGGAGTTGAGCTTTCCTTAAGACTTGCTCATATTATAAAAGAGAGCATTGGCATAGAGTTGGAAACGGGGTTTATCGATGTTTCTTTTCACAGAGATGACTTGAAGCTTGGTCAGCTTCCTCAGCTGAAAGAAACCAGCTTGGATATCGATATAGATGGCCGACAAATTATACTCGTGGATGATGTTCTGTTTACAGGCAGAACAACAAAGGCGGCATTGGAAACCCTCATGGCATTTGGCCGTCCGGCATCAATCAAGTTGGCTGTTCTCGTCGATAGGGGAGGGCGGGAGCTTCCCATTCAGCCTGATTACTGTTGTTTTGAAGTCCCCACGGAGAGACAAAACTCGGTGAAGGTCTTTCTTTCAGAAAGAGACGGGGAAAAGGATTCAGTTAAACTCTTTAAATAGGGTTTTCAGAATGGAGCATGGGGTCTTCAATTTTTTATATACTCAGGATTTTTTAAAAATATTGCCATAGAACTTTGAAAAGACCTCTTCAACTATGCCTGATAGCTGTTCTAATCGCGCTTTTCTTATTTCCCGTGTTTCCAGATTAAAATCTCTGTCATTGATATATAGAGATTTGCTTAAAGTTATTTCAATCACGGGTACACTGGGGTTAAAGTATTCAAAGAGATAGCTGTTCTCTATATTTGTTATTTTGAAACTTTCTCCAATGGACTCACACAGGGGAGACAGTTTTTTCCCCAGTTCTTCTGCAATATAGAGAACGCCAAAGTCCCTATGGCTATCAATGGGGTTTTTGCCTATTTGTACCACCGGGGTAGGCTTATCCGCATATTCAGATCTCTTGGGGTATATTGCCATTTGAGATTTGCAGTTTATGATTAGCTGTGTGTCCCTTGCCTCTATGAAATTTTTTATTTTTTTTAAAAATGGAAAGTAGTATCTTTTGAGAATATTTGAAATGGCCAGCTCGTCCGGGTAAAATCCCTCTTTGTATATCTCTTTTCCCATATCCGTTTCAGATTTAATTACTCCATCTGTGCTCAATGGGTAAACTTCTTTATAGTTTCTGTCAGGATCAATAAAAAGGTGGGAAAAGTCATTTTTGATTATTGAAAAATTTTTTCCCCTAAAGTCAAAGATCTCTTCAATTCCAAATCCCGATTCCATGAAAATTTCAAATGGTGACAAAACATTGATATTTTCAAGTTCCTGAGGGCATCTCAGTCCACTTGTTGGGGCAATGAAGAGAATAGACATGGAGCTCCTCTATGTCATTTGCCAAACTTTATAGTTTGATGTATTTCTGTCTTGGGCATCTTTTCCTTTGCTGAGTAAAATATTGAGTTTTGCAGGAGGTTGGCCTCCTCCATGCCCCTATTCTTTAAGTTTACCGAAAATATCTCGAAGCCTGCTAAATGCCGAGGAGTTTACCATGAGCATCATGATACCCAAGAGCACCATGAACCCCAAATCTCCATTGATGTTATAGCGGGAGAGTATTATGCTTAGAAAGGGGTCGAGTACAGAGTAGATGCTCAGCATCATTACCCTTTCGGGCCTTTGCATGAGTCCTTTTTTTGTGACTATGCCAACAACTTCTCCACGAGCTTTAATATAGCTCATTGCAGTTGACCCAACAATGAGCAGCATGATTATGACAGGCATTCCCATATATACAATAGAAGATTCCGTTCCCAAAACAGAGGGGGCCATGGCCTTTCTCAGGTAAAAAACAGCAATTCCAATTAGCACAAATGAGTCGCTGTAGCGATCAAGGCAGGAATCTAAAAAGGCTCCTGCCTTGGTTACGGAGTTTGTTTCCCTGGCCAATCTCCCGTCAATGAGATCAAGGCTTCCACTGAAAATGAGGAGCCAGCCTCCGGTGGCAATATATCCCATTGCATAGATAAAACCGGTTACTACGGATAGAAATAGAGAGAATATGGTTACATGGTTTGGGGTCAAATGCAGTTTTTTGCATATAAAAAGAACCGGTGAGGTAAACCAGTACCAGAACTCTATTAGAAAAATTCCAATGAAGCTTTTGTGAACCCTTGAAAGAGTCTCCTCTGACTTTTGCCTCCTATGCCATGAGAGAGAAAAGTAGGTGAAAATGATTAACATTAATTCAAGAACTACCACAAGAGGGATTAGTGACTGGTATATTTCCTTATCATAGCTGAGGTTCATAGAAAAAACTCCAAAATATAGAACTTTAAATGTTTAAGACTGTATAATTTTTTTACAGAATTTAGTAAAATTAAATCTGTGTCAATACTAATAAGTAAAATTTTATATATTCATAATGGCAGCAGATTAATTTTGGGGTGGAGTAGCATTAAAAGGATTTCTGAAAGCTAAGAATTTCTTCAAAACCAAGGTGTAAATGCTGATTTTTTAAGCCCTGGTGCAAAAAATATTTTTTATATATGCCCTCATATAATTCACCCAAAAGGGGCATTGCCCCCCAAAATTATACCGCTATCCGCGGTGGAAATACAAAAAAATCACAAAAAATGTTGACTTTTTCAGTTTTTTTGAATTTTATCCAAGAGTTAAGGTATAATAGAAAGGGAGGCATCACATGGCTCTGCATTTGAAATTGTCAAACTCTAAAGGGCTTCACAGGGCACTTTTTATTTTATTCTTCGCTTTTTTTCTCCTCTCTCTCATGTCCTGTGAAAACGGCCTCTCTAAAATGAGAGAGCGCCTGCTGTCTAAATGGGATAAGTACACCATAACCCTGACCCAGCCTGCTTCAGGGGGCACCATTAGTGCTACAATTGGTGGTGTAGCTACGGAAATTCCCCAAGGAGGAAAGTTATTTTCCCAGGGCACTGTAATAATCTTCACGGTCAACCTTGCGCCTGACTATTGGGCGGGCACATGGAGCGGAGCAACTGTATCTGACAGCGATGTAAATGTTGCAACTCTCACAGTGAGCGAAGATGCCACCATTTCAGTGGGCATTATTCCCGCAGGCTTTGTGGAGGTGGTAACACCTGAAGGTGCATTTACCACAACATTGGATACCAGCACTGACCTGAATTCAGATAATCCCATAGCAGCTAATAGCAATTCCTACAAAGGAGTTTTTTACAAGGACAGAAATGTTAAACTTTCGAGCTTTTGCATTGGTAAAACCGAGGTAACTTATGAGCTTTGGAAGGAGGTATATGACTGGGCAATAGGAGATGCGGGAGGTCAGGGGCAGCCTGCAGTGCAATATTCCTTTGCCCATGCCGGTTGGCAAGGCAGCGATGATAATGAAAATAATAATAACCACCCTGTAACCCTGGTTAGTTGGCGAGATTGTGTTGTGTGGTGCAATGCCTATACCGAGAAGTTCATGGGCCAGGAGCACTGCGTTTACAGAATTGGCACTGCAAATGGAACTGTAATCAGGTCTGCAAATAATACAACTGGAGTTGACAATGCCTTTGTGGCTATGGACAAGAAGGGCTTTCGCCTGCCCACTGAGGCGGAGTGGGAGTTTGCCGCCCGGTATGAAAAGGACAACACAGAGAACCTGAATGAAACCGGAGTACCCTATAGTGATGGTATTTATTTAACCAAGCTGACTTTTGCCAGTGGAGCAACAGCTGATTATACTGATACAGCTGCCACAGGTGAGGTTGCCTGGTATAGAGATAATAGTACTGTTGGTGGAATGCGAAAGACTCATGCTGTTGGCACCACTTCTGTTGCTACAAACAATCTTGACTTGTCAGATATGAGTGGCAATGTATGGGAGTGGTGTTTTGACCGCTGGGGGTATGGAAACCCCACAGCGAATGATGGTGCATATACAGAGGGAGGAGTTGTTGTTGACCCCTTGGGTGCGGGCTCGGGCTCGGGCTCGGCCCGCGTTTTTCGCGGTGGTAGCTGCTACAGCGTTGCGGAGGACTGCGCGGTCGGGTATCGTCGCAACAATTCGCCGGACTACAGCTACGGCGGCCTTGGCTTTCGCCTGGCTTGTCGCCCTTAATAGTTCACGCACCCAGCACCATTTTGAAAAAATGGTGCTGGGATGTCCCTCTGTCTAACTAATTACGAATGCTTGATGCTTGGTTAAAGGGAAATTGGTCCCCTGGACTCAGAAACTTTTTGCTGAGTTCAGGGGACTGAAAGTTTTCTAAACAAAGAGAAATTGCTGAGACAGACAGGGCTTTTAATGACATGAAGAGTTGTCCTTAATTTTTTTTATTTCTGATATGTCAAGGTCTGTATATTCAGAAATAGTCCTCACATCCAATCCCCTAGAGACCATTTTCAGCACAATGTCCACATTCCTTTTGTTTTCCCCCTGCTGCAATAGTCATATTCTGCTGTTAACATATTTCTCACCTCCTTACTTTTTCGCTCCAAGTACTCCTTTAAAATTTCATTTTCCATACACTCCCTGATTGCCTTCTCAAATCCATGTTCAGGGTCTATTTCTGTATGTTTTCTCACAGACTCCACAAAGAGGCTGTATTCCCTTAGAATTTTGCAATTCTCTAAAACTTCATTGCCCTTTCCCGTATTTATGTTTATTACCTCAACTATGAGCTCAAGATTCACTCTCTTTTCTTTTGCATCGTCATCATCCATAAAGGCATCTGAAAGTTTTAAGGTCTTTTGTACCGGGTAGTCCTCCCTGCCGTTATAAAAGACATAGAATTCAGGTCTCTGTATTTTTATGCCCTTCTTTCTATATCGTTTCCTGAACTCAATGAGTTGGTCATACATCTTTGAAATATATGACAGACATCGCAGGGGCATATTTTCATTTATGGTG
>PDWI01011073.1_pt1 | contig 10264 bp, 12 predicted proteins | sample 1430891 | NCBI WGS metagenome assembly PDWI01 (sample SAMN01162508, study PRJNA174530) | Oral metagenome, whole genome shotgun sequencing project. | biome: Marine environment; feature: Marine mammal; material: Swab sample of the gingival sulcus; isolation source: swab sample of gingival sulcus... | reverse complement strand
GTTCCCCGACAATTTTCGGGAATGTTTTCTACCGTGCTTACCGGCGGCAAGCCGAGTTCATCGCGGCTTACATAATATATGACCAAATTTCCGTTGCAGCCGGAACCTTGCGGATGCCAAGCTCTTCCGTACAAATAAGCACCATAATCTTGTGCCGTTAATACGCCGGCTATTTCATAGCCCAAATCGCCGCCCAGCGACTTATATGCCACTTGGTTTAAAGCCGTATCCACTACATAGAGCAAAATGCTGTCGGGTGTTTGGCAGACAAAATCATAACTCATTCCGGCAATATAAATGCTTTGTTCGTCGGCATAAGCCATGGTTTGCATAAAAGCTTGCCTATCATCAATACCTTGCCGGTTTAAAAAAAGTTGCTCTGAAATATGTGCCAAAGTATCACTTCTGAATACTCCGATGCCAGGGTCAAATTTTTTATCCGGGAAGCTTATGGAGCCTGCTAACATCAAATCTTTATCGGGATACCAATAATCTGTATTTAATTCTCCGAGGCTGTAATCATAACTGTAAAAATAATTACTGGTATCTTTTGTTAAATCGGGCTTTAGAATAAACCATTCAAATTCTCCGTACAATTGAGTAATAAATTCCAAAATAAGATAGTTTTCAGAGCCGGGAATTTTTTCAAAATCGTAAACGCCTACATTTCTTGCATAATGTTGAAAAGAGGTTTCTATGGTATCGCCCTCTTGGGTCATTCTTACTAAAGCCAAATCGTAAATATTTATCGGTTGACCTGAAATGCGTTTAACAGTACCCGCACATAAAACATTTCCATTTTCTTCTAAAAGACAGTTTAAAATTGATGAGTATTTGTATCCTTGATTCAGAAAACTATAACGTTTTTCCGAAATTAAATTTAATTGGCTGTCAAAACGAAGAACCAAAAAATCTGTTTGAGGATTATCGTACTCCCAAATACCAATTATTCCGACAACTAAGTAATTGTTATTTTCAATTTGTACAAGCTCAGAAAAAAATACTGCTGTCTTGAGGTGCCGGGTATCGAAAATACTTATATTCTCCGCTTGGTGCCATAGATAAAATAAAACCGTCACGTTCATAGTTTTGATTGATTTTGCCTATGTCACCCACAATAACAATATTTCCTTGATTATCAACAATTCCGTTTATGGGGAACACATTATCCTTTTCTTCCCATTCAAAACGAAAAGATTCTTGGGCATAAGAAAGCAAACTACTTAAAACAAACAAGAATATTGAAAAGACTAAATGTTTCATGGCTTATATATTTTGGGTTTTATTAGTTTATTTTATGGGTGTAGCTTCAACTGCCAAATGAAACTTTTTAAGTTACAAATTTAACAAAAATATTTATAGGTGGGTAACTTTAACTACCAAATGCAACTTTTTTAACTTCAAAATTTGCATGTCAGCCTGTCTCAATTGTATTTTTATCAGGCAAAGCTGCCTTTAACCCGGATTATTCACTAAGTCTTCGTAGTGAGGGTTGCATATACAATAAAATAAGTGATAAGGTGATTGAGGCATATCCTTTGATATGGTGAATGAGGCTTATCAAATGAAGAGTCTTATTTTGAAGTAGATGCAGACCGTAATAGATTACTTGGTGAATAATCCGGGTTAAAATCGATAAGTTAGACCTATTGAAAAATTTAAAAATGTATAGAATTTGCCAAAGTTCAAATCCAATTCCATGTCTTCATAATTAACTTTAACAAAGGCATGACTGAAATTGACCGAAGGAGAAAACCAAAATTTCAATTTTTCGCCCCCTTTTTTTAACACTCCTCCCATTTGTACTGAAAGTACAGGGAATTCATCTGTCCGCGTCATATTAGCACCTTCCGGATATTGATAATGCATATATGTTCCGCTTATTTTTATCATGCCTCCTGCTTCAAGATGCGTTGTAGATCTTTTGCCTATATTGGACTGAAAATAAATACTGCCATAATTGTTAATATGGTCTTTGTAAGCCCCTGCAAAAGCATTACCATACTCCCCGCCGGCATAAAACTCAAGTATCCCGCGTTTCGAAAAAGTTTTATACTTGCCTAAACCCATATTCAGATTATAATGCGCAAAAATACCGCCAAAAGGTATAATCATTTCAGCACCGGGAGACAGCAGTGCCCCCAAATCGGGATACTGCTCCCATATATTTCCATAAGAAACATTTGCAGCTCCCATAAGGGCATATTTGTCGGAGAATGAATACGAACCGCTGAAAATGAGGCTGTTTGTATTGGCTCCTATATTAAGATTTACTTCTCCTTTCTCTTTATGCAAGGGAATATTGGGCGTTTGCGGAATATACATTGAAGCACAACTGCAAAAAAAGGCAAGTCCCATTATAAATATTGATTTTTTCATATGTTTATATTTATAATTTTCAAAGGTCATATAGAAACGCCCGAAGTTACACTAAGCACTTTATATTCTCCACAGGATTTAAACCCTGTGGAAATAATCATTCCGCAGTGTGTCTAAAGTTTAGTCATGAGCGTTTCATTGTTTAATAATTCGGGTTAAACCCATAAATGCAAAAAGTAAAGAGCAATATTGTTATGCAACAAATTTACAAAAAAATCTTTAATCATGAAAAATGCAAACAATGAAATATGAGCAGATTAAAGCATAAAAAAATATTTTTTATGAAAGAATGTTTTGTTAATAAAAATTAAAGTGTACTTTTGTCAGCTCTTTTTTTGGCGAGTCTATGAGTAGTTTAAAGATAAATTTCAGAGGTCTGAAAGAAGGAACGTACAATTATAAGTTTGAAATAAAAGATGCGTTTTTTGATAAATTTCCGGAATCGGAAATAAAAAAAGCGGCAGTTTCCGTTGATGTGGAAATGTTATTAACAAAAAATATTATAACATTGAATTTTTTATTGGCGGGAAAAGTGGAATTGCAGTGTGACAGATGTCTTGACTTTTTTGACAAAGCAATAAAATTTGATGCCGTATTATACGTTGATTTTGGCGATGAAGATTCGGATATTTCCGATGTTGATAACAGAATAACCATAAGCCGTATGGCTAATGACATTAAATTAGATAAGCATTTGTATGATTATTTGCATTTAAGTTTGCCTTATCAAAAAATTCATCCGAACGATGAGAAGGGAGAAACGACTTGTAATAAAATAATGTTGGAGAAAATTAAAGCGTTTTCTCAAAGAGAAGAAAAAAAAGAAACAGACCCCAGGTGGGATAAATTAAGAAGTTTATATAATTAATAAAATAAGGAATAATGGCACATCCAAAAAGAAAAACATCTAAACAAAGAAGAGATAAAAGAAGAACTCATATCAAAGCAACTTCTGCACAGCTTTCAAAATGTTCAAATTGTGGCGCTGCTGTTAAGTATCATACTGTTTGTTCGGAATGCGGACACTACAGAGGCAAACTTGCTGTTGAAACAGAAGATGCTTTATAATTTATAGTTTGCTATTGTTAAGGCAAAATAAACAAAACCGGTATTAATTAAAATACCGGTTTTTTGGGTTTGAAATCAATAATAAGGCGGGATGCTATTTGGTGCCGGCAAGTAAAATCTGCAAGATTAGACAGTTTTACTTGCCGGCACTATTTATGCTACAATTCTACGAACATATTATTTTTTATTTTGCATACAATAAACATAAATTTACTTTTGCAGTTTAACTTTTATATTTAACAAATCAATAAGATGGAAAAAATTAACGCAATAATTACCGGAGTTGCCGGATATGTGCCTGAATATATTTTAACAAATGACGAACTTTCTAAAATGGTTGACACTTCCGATGAGTGGATAATGACGCGGATTGGAATTAAAGAACGTCGTATATTGAAAGAAAAAGGTTTGGGAACTTCCGATATGGGTGTTAAAGCCGTAAATGAATTGCTAAATAAAACAAACACCGCACCCGATGAAATTGACTTATTAATTTGTACGACAGTAACGCCGGATATGCAATTTCCCGCTACGGCGAATATAATCAGCGATAAAGTCGGAATTAAAAATGCTTTTAGTTTTGATTTGAATGCCGGATGCTCCGGATTTCTTTTCGGAATGTCTGTTGCATCAAAATTTGTAAAATCCGGCATGTATAAAAAAGTCGTTTTGGTCGGAGCCGACAAAATGTCCTCTATTGTTGACTACACAGATCGTTCTGTAAGCCCTATTTTCGGAGACGGAGCCGGAGCCGCTTTGTTTGAGCCGACAACCGATGATTTGGGAGTTATAGATGAAATTTTGCATGTTGACGGAGCCGGAAGAAAACATTTACATCAAAAAGCCGGAGGTTCCGTAAAACCGGCATCACATGAAACCGTAGATGCTCGCGAGCATTATATTCATCAAGAAGGACAACCGGTTTTTAAAGCTGCCGTGAAAGGAATGGCAGATGTTTCGGTTGAAATGATGAAAAAACATAATATTTCTCCGGAAGACTTGGCGTGGCTGGTTCCGCATCAAGCAAATCTTCGTATTATCAGTGCCACTGCGCAAAGAATGAACTTGTCTCCCGAAAAAGTTATGATAAACATTGCAAAATACGGAAACACAACCGACGGTACGCTGCCTTTACTGCTTTGGGATTGGGAAAAGAGATTAAAGAAAGGCGATAAACTAATCTTTTCTACATTTGGTGCCGGTTTCACCTGGGGCGCAATGTATTTAAAATGGGCTTATAACTCTTAGAAGCCTTTTGCATATCCTATAAGAAAACATGAGCATACTATACTAAGCACTTTGCATTTTAACAATTTTTAACGTATAAATATATTAGAAATACATAAATTATAATATATTTACAAAAATTTACTCCAATGGATTATAAAGAATTGAAAGATTTTATAAAAGTTGTCGCTAAATCAGGCGTAAGCGAAGTTGAAATCAAAACAGAAGAAATAAAATTAAGTATAAAGGTTGATAAAGGAAACACGGGAACACATACCGAAACAATCATACAACAAGTGCCGGTGCAAACACCTTTTGCCGGAGGAACCATAATGCAACCGCCGGTTCAAAACCTGCAAACGCAAGTCCCGCCCGCTGCCGAGAAAGAACCGGAAGCAAAACAAACGGATGATGATAAATTCATAACCGTAAAATCTCCCATGGTGGGAACATTTTACAGAAAACCTTCGCCCGACAAAGCTCCTTTTGTAAATGTCGGTGATACAATTAATGAAAATACGGTTGTTTGCATTATAGAAGCAATGAAACTATTTAATGAAGTTGAAGCGGAAATATCCGGAAAAATCGTAAAAATTTTAGTTGATGATGCTACCCCCGTAGAATTTGAACAACCCTTATTCTTAGTTGATCCGAGTTAATATTTGCTCCGGAAGTTTATTCATTGCTAAATTCTATTGTATGTTTAAAAAAATACTTATTGCAAACCGAGGAGAAATTGCTTTGCGTATTATTCGTACTTGTAAAGAAATGGGAATTAAAACGGTTGCGGTTTATTCTTCGGCAGATAAAGAAAGTTTGCATGTTCGATTTGCCGATGAGGCAGTGTGTATAGGACCACCTCCAAGCAATCAATCCTATTTAGATATTTCCCGAATTATTTCTGCTGCCGAAATAACAAACTCGGACGCTATTCATCCCGGTTACGGCTTTTTGGCGGAAAATGCCAAATTCTCGGAAATTTGCAAAAACCATGACATAAAATTTATCGGACCATCGGCAGAAATGATAAATATGATGGGCGATAAAGCAACGGCAAAAAAAACAATGCGTCTTGCCGGCGTACCGGTTATCCCGGGTTCAAAAGATTTAATTGCATCGGTTAAAGACGGAAAGCAGCTGGCAAAAGAAATGGGCTATCCGGTTATGCTGAAAGCCACAGCCGGCGGAGGCGGTAAAGGAATGCGTATCGTTGCTTCAGAAGATGAGTTTCAGGCAAAATGGGATTCCGCAAAACAAGAATCTGCCGCCGCTTTCGGAAACGACGGTTTGTATATGGAAAAATTTATCAGTAATCCCCGTCATATTGAGATACAAGTTGTCGGAGACATGAAAGGAAATGCGGCACATTTGTCGGAGCGAGATTGTTCCGTGCAAAGACGACACCAAAAGCTACTCGAAGAAACTCCCTCGCCCTTTATGACCGATGAATTGCGCGAAAAAATGGGTGCCGCTGCCGTGCTTGCCGCAAAATCTATTAAATATGAGGGTGTTGGCACCGTTGAGTTCTTGGTGGATGATAAACGGAATTTCTATTTTATGGAAATGAATACGCGTATTCAGGTAGAGCATCCCATTACGGAAGAAGTGATTAATTTTGACTTAATTAAAGAGCAAATTAAGGTAGCTGCCGGTGTAGATATAAGCGGAAAAAATTATTATCCGCAGTTGCATTCCATAGAATGTAGAATTAATGCCGAAGACCCTTATAATGATTTCAGACCGTCGCCGGGAAAAATCAATGTACTTCATACACCCGGAGGGCATGGGGTGCGCGTTGATACACACGTATATTCCGGTTATACCATTCCGCCGAATTACGACTCTATGATTGCAAAATTAATTGTTACGGCAAGAACAAGAGAAGAAGCCTTGAAAAAAATGAGACGTGCTTTGGACGAATTTGTAATAGAAGGAATAAAAACCACTATTCCTTTCCATTCGCAACTGATCGTTAATGAGCAATTTGTTAAAGGAGACTATACGACAAAATTTATGGAGACATTTACAATGCAATAGCAATAAATGCTTTTGCAAAAGTATTTGGATATTTATGATATGATTGATAAAAAAATAATTGGATGAAGAAAAATGGTAATATAACAGCAGCAGACCCCGCAGCAACCAATCAATTTCGCAACGGAACTGTTATTGAAGGAAATATTAATTCTGACGGAGATGTCAGAATTGAAGGGGTTGTAAAAGGCAATATAGACGTAAAAGGCAGAGTGATTATCGGGAATACCGGTGAAATTACGGGAGATATAAAATGTGCTTTTTGTGATATATCCGGATCCGTAACCGGGAAACTGAATATATCGGACAGCTTAACATTAAAAGCTTCCGCAAATTATACCGGCGAAATATCCACAAAAAAAATAACAATTGAGCCGGGCGCTGTATTCAACGGTTCCTGTTCAATGACTGACAATAAAAATGGAGAAAAAAACTTTAAATCCGAAAAAAGATAAGAACGATTTAAAGACATCTTTAAAAAATTATGCAAAATATTCCGGCATTGCTTTTCAAATGGCTGCCCTTATATTTCTTGGAACTTGGGGCGGGTATAAAGCAGATGCTTACTTTTCGTTTGAAAGTCCTATATTAACCTTGCTGTGTTCTCTATTGTCAGTAGTGTTGGCAATATATGTTGCAATTAAAGATTTTATAAAAAAATAAATAATGAAGCTCGGTTCTAAGATTTCAGACGGAAAAATTCATTCAATGATGAATGGTAAATGAAAACAAATAATTGATCATTCATCATTAATACTTACTTGTGTGAGGCTTGTGCTGTTCATAATTTACAATTAAATTTGTTTACAAAAAGCCAAAGGGGCTAAAAAACAAATACTCTGGGTTTAAAACAATTATATTGAAACCTGTTAAATTTCAATAATATACAAAAAAGAACATATGAGAAATCTGAAACGAAACTTTATTATTAAAATTATTCTCCTGACAGTTTTGCTTGCAACGATTGGAGGGCTTCTTTTCCATTTCGTTTTGAAAAATTATTATTTTGATTCTTTCCCCTTTTTATTTGTACTTTTTCCCCTTGTTTCCATTCTTTTTCACTTTCAGTTGTTGAAAGCCTCTTTAAAATCATTGGCAAAGTTTAATGTAATATTTATGCTTAGCTTTATGGCAAAGTTTATTATATACACTGCTTTTGTTGCAATATTGTTTTCGGCAGATGCCGAAAATAAAAATAGTTTTGCCGTAACAATGATGCTGCTTTATCTAATTTATACAATCTTTGAAACAAAGACAATTTTGACTGATATAAAGAAATTGAGCTGAAACTCATCAAGTCTTTATAGTGTCTGATTGTGAATTGAGAATTATCATCTATATTTGTAAAAAATATTAAAAAATAAATCATGTTTTCCGGAATAGTTGAAGCAACAGGAATTGTAAAAAAAATAGAAAAAGAAGGCGAAAATGTACATTTTACGCTGACTTGCAGCTTTGCAAACGAATTAAAAATTGACCAAAGTCTATCGCATAACGGCGTATGTTTAACGGTTGTCCGTCTTACTGATGACACCTACACTGTTACAGCCGTGAAAGAAACATTGATGAAATCAAATCTCGGGCTGTTGGAAATCGGCGACGAAGTTAATTTGGAACGCAGCATGAAACCCGACAGTTTGCTTGACGGGCACATTGTTCAGGGACATGTTGACCAAACTGCCCTTTGCACAAATGTGGAAGAAGCCGACGGAAGTTGGTATTATACATTTGAGTATGAAACGAAAGATGATAATATTACGGTTGAAAAAGGTTCCGTTTCGGTTAATGGAGTAAGTTTAACCGTTGTAAACTCTCGTGAGAACTCTTTTCAAGTTGCCATTATTCCTTTTACCCATGAAATAACGAACTTTCACAATATAAAAAAAAGGACGGTTGTGAATATAGAGTTTGACATAATCGGAAAATACATCAGCAAAATTATGAAGCAATACTTAAACAAATAAGGCTTCTTCATAAGTTTATGCCTATTAAGACTGTAAAGTAAAAGCGCATCCTTAAAAAAACACATCATATATGTTTAATAATCAAATTGTTGTTTTGGGGGCGGGGAATGTTGCGACAAATTTGGCTGTTGCAATAAAAAAATATATCAGTCCGCATATTCACATACACGGACGAAACGAGCAAAATGCCAAACAACTTGCCGAATTAATTAAAGGCTCTTTTTCAACAAGGTTTGATGCAATGCCGTCTCATGCAGATTTGTATGTCCTTTGCGTAAATGATGATGCTGTTTTTGACTTGGCAAAAAATCGTGTCTTAAAAGAAAAAATCGGCAATGCTTTGACCGTACATACCGCCGGCAGTATTCCTATGCAAAGCCTTAAAAATTTGTCGGATAATTATGGCGTTTTTTATCCTTTACAAACATTTTCAAAACATAAAATTATTGAATTAAGTAATATCCCGCTTTGTATTGAAGCCAATTCGGAGAGCAATTTGCATAGATTGAGAAAATACGCATTGCAACTGAGTACGGAGGTCAGAAACATCAATTCCGAACAACGCAAATATCTCCATTTGGCAGCGGTTTTTGCCAACAATTTTGCCAATGCAATGTTTCATATTTCCGAAACCATTTTAAATGAGCAAAACATAGACTTTGACCTGTTAATTCCGCTTATTGAAGAAACCGCAAACAAAATAAAAACGGCAAAACCTTCCGCATCCCAAACCGGACCGGCAATAAGAAATGATAAAAAAATTATGGAAATGCACCTTGATTTGCTGAAAGACAAAGCCAACTTACAAATGCTTTATAAACTTATCGGCAAGCAGATTAGAGAAAACTCGATAAAAAATGAAAGACCTGTTGTATAAAAAATATGCTTATGCTTAAGCCGTATTTCGAGACTTTTTCAAAAGTAAAATTAAGTATCTAACTTTACAGTTGCAGAAGCAAAAACTGCAAATTTTTAAAATTTGTCAAGGCGTTGTTTATCATAAGGTAGGAGAAAAAGATAATAATGTGGGTTAATTATTTTTCTTACCTATAACTTTCCAGAAACCAAAACGTTTACTTCCGATGCGCTCTATCTTCTTTTGTGCTAACATCAATTTTATTTCCCTTTGTATGGTAGCTCTTGATACTTGTAATAAGTCTGCTATTTCTTTTTGGGTAATTTGGGGATGTTTAGTTATAATAAATTTTAGCTTTGAAGTTTTGGCGTTTTTATGGGCTGTAAATTTTACTGTAATGTCATTTCCTATTAGCTTAAATTCCGGGTTGGGTGTACCATGAGCTTGACAGGTTTCTTGAATTTTTTCGGCACCACCTCCCCAAATTTTATCTATAACTTTCCATGTCCCGGAGCGTTTACTTCCGATGCGTTCTATCTTCTTTTGTGCTAACATCAATTTTATTTCCCTTTGTATGGTGGCTCTGGAAACTTTTAATAAGTCTGCTATTTCTTTTTGGGTAATTTGGGGATGTTTGGTTATAATAAATTTTATCTTTTCTTCCAAAGCATCATTTAAAGCATCATTTAAAGCGTCATTTTGAGGCTTTGAAGTTTTGGCGTTTTTATGGGCTGTA
>PDWI01010639.1_pt1 | contig 10264 bp, 10 predicted proteins | sample 1430891 | NCBI WGS metagenome assembly PDWI01 (sample SAMN01162508, study PRJNA174530) | Oral metagenome, whole genome shotgun sequencing project. | biome: Marine environment; feature: Marine mammal; material: Swab sample of the gingival sulcus; isolation source: swab sample of gingival sulcus... | reverse complement strand
TCTTAAAACATTACAAAAATGATTTAGATAAGATTAACTTTGATTTAAAAACTAGATTAGAAAAATTAAATATAGTAGCAAAAACAACCAAATTCACACCTCCAGAAGGAGTAGAACCTTTAATTTCTGCCAAAAATATTAAAAAAACTTACAAAATCGGCTGGCAAACTGTCGAAGCTATCAAAGATATTAGCTTAGACATTTACCCTGGTGAATTTGTTGCTATCACTGGAGCTAGCGGGTCTGGAAAATCAACCTTACTTCATCTATTAGGAGGCTTAGACAAAGCTACTTCTGGCGAAATAATTATAGACAACCAAAAATTATCAGAACTTAACGATGGTAAATTAAGTAAGTTTCGAAATCAGACTATCGGTTTTATTTTTCAATTCTTCTATTTACAACCATTTCTAACTTTAGCACAAAATATAGCAGTGCCGGCAATGACTTTATCAATCAAGAAAAAAGACCGAGACAAGCGAGCTCAAGAATTAGCCGAAGCGGTTGGGCTAAAAAATAGATTAAAACACTTACCAAAAGAACTCTCTGGAGGTCAAATGCAACGAGTAGCAATCGCCAGAGCTTTATTTAATAAACCAAAAATTTTAATTGCTGATGAGCCAACTGGTAACTTAGACTCCAAAAATTCTCAAGCCATTATTGATTTATTCAAAAAAGTACGTAAAGAATTTAACACCACTATTGTAGTTGTAACTCACGATCGAGAATTAGCCGCTCAAGCAGACAGACAAATAGTTATAAAAGATGGAGAAATATTATGATAAATTTACCAAATAGTTTCCTACTAGCCAGAACCAAATTAAAAATTAGAAAAGTTAGACTAATAATTTCAGTAATTATTTCTAGCATTATGTTTAGTACTTTGATTTTCGGTTCATTAATCTATCAAGGCGCAGTTACTGATACCTTAGCTCGATTTAAAGACCAAGGTTTGAGCGGCAGAGCGATTTTAAAAGTCGAAAATCAAGAATTTTCATCAGAATTAAGATTTATAGAAGGTATAAAAAAAGATAGCAAAAATTACAAAGAAATTCAAAAATTATTAGACCAAAAAGTTGCGAAAGATAAAGCTATTGCTAAAAAAATTGGCTTAGAATTTAACGAAAAAGACTATAGAAAAGAGTTAAATCCACTTTCAGGACCAAATGAAGAAGGTGAATATTATGTTGAAAATCAAGACAACCCCATTATTGTTCAACTACTCAAACAAGAATCTAATCAGCAAAGCCAAGAAGAACAAAACAAGGTTCTTCAAAAAATAGCCAATAAACAAAAAAAGTTTTATCAAGGTTATCAAATAAGCGCATTGGATGAAAATATTTTCGAAAATCAAGACAATAAATATGTTTTTATTCCCGAAAAAAAACCAAAAAATATTAAAAAACAATTATTAAATAAAAAGATAAAACAAGACAGAGAACCAGCAAAAGCCAGAGAATATTCAATTTTACCAAAAGAAATCTACAAATCTTTTGAAATCAATCATAATTGGTCAAAAGAAAACAACACAATACCAATCATGGTTTCTTCTAACTTTATGCAGCAAAAATTAAACCTTAAAAAGCTATCAAAAAAAGCTTCAAAAGAAGAAATTATTGACCGCAATAGACAAATCATTAGTAAAAGTAAAAATTACAAATTTAAACAATGTTATTTTAATAACGCAGCTTTGGCTTTGATTGAAGAGGCAAAAGCCTATCAAGAAGCTGTTAAAATGGATCAAAAAAATAAAGGCAACAAGGATTATATTCCTCAATCCAGAGATTTTCAAAAAGTCTATCAAGTCAGTGATTCTTGTTCTCTACCATCATTAATTAAAGATTCTCGTTCAAAAGAACAAAAAATTTTAGATGAAAAACAAAAAATGTTTGACAGAGAAACAAAAGATGATTTTGAAGAGCCACAGGCTTTTGAATTAGAATTTGAAGTTGTAGGAATTTTGCCTGTATCAAACATTGATTTATTAAGCAGCGCAAGCCCAACAGAATTATTAATATCTTTTATTACCAAAAACGACATCGCTGATACAATAATTCCTGAAGACCTTTTTGATACTTTAGATAATAAAAAGCAAATCCTTACCAAATTAAATTCTATCGATCAAAAAGAAGAAGGATTAATTAAAAATGTAGATGACTTTAAATTTAAGAAAATTGCTCTATTTGAATTTAAAAACAGCGAGCAAGCGAAAGAATTTAAAGACCAATATACTTGTAAAATTACAGATAATGTTTTTACCGCAAATCAAAAAGACATGCAAGAATTGGAAGAATATTATGAAAAAGGAATTGTGCCAAAAAAATGTCTTCCCAATAAGATTTTTATGTATTCTTCTTACGGTAATAAACTAGTTGAAATGGACGAAATAAAAAGCGTAATTAAAAAAATATTAAAATGGATTATTATAATAATAACAATCATCGCCACAATTATCATGACTGGAACTATTGGTAAATTAATTGGCGATAGTCGCAAAGAAACCGCGGTTTTTAGAGCTATTGGCTTTAATAGACTAGATATTTTTTTAGTCTATCTAACTTACACCAACATAGTTTCTTTATTTGTAATAGTTTCATCTAGCGTTATCGCATTTATTGGAGCATTAATTGTCAGCAACGCATTAAACAGACAATTTACTACAGATGCTCTATATATATTTGGTTCAACCGATTTTGATTTAGCTACTACAATGATTGGTTTTAATTTCCAGACTCTAGGCGTTATAGCCTTAACTATCATAGGAGTAGGATGGTTGAGCTTAATTATACCTATCCTATCGTCAATGAAACGCAATCCAATTAACGATATGAGAAACGAATAAACAAAAAAACCCTCTTTAATGAGGGCATTTTTGTTTAGCTTTGATACTAAGGAGTCAAATACTTTTCTTGCCTTTCAGAAGACCAGTTTAAAACATCATAATATCTATCATCAAGACCAATCAAATCAGCATTACTGATAGTAACATCTGAATTTTTATCATGAACATATTTAAAAGTTTTCTTATATAAACCAACTGCAGGCACATCTGCTATCCAAGTTGTAACAAATTTTTGATATTTTGCCGTTCTAGTCTTTTGATCAAGAGTCACTCTGGCAGTAGACAATAAACGATCGGATACTTTATTATTATAATTAGCAAAATTCAAACCATTGTAGCCAGATTGAGAAGAGTGCCAAAAAGAATAAACATCAAAATTTGAGCCAAAATTTAACTCATAAACCAAAATATCATAATTCTTATTCTGAAAAATAGTTTTGTTAAAATTCAACTGATCTTTTTTAGCATCAATTAATTTTAAATCAACCTTAAAACCTTGTTTAGTTAAATTCTGTGCGATTTTTTGAGCTGCTAATTGATAATCGCTGTCCTTGACTGAGACAATTTTCAAAACAAACTCTTTGTTATCAAGATAATATTTACCATCTTTTTTACTTAATGTTTTGCTTAAAATTTGTTTTTGCTTTACTTGATCATCTAAATAATTAATCTTTAAACCTTTTTTATCAAAATATTTAGTTGACATCGGAAAATCAAAGTCAACATTAGTCTGATATTTATTCTGATATTGTTTACGAATATCCTTAACGCCAATCAAAGAACGAAATACTTTTCTAGTTTCAGCCTTTTTAAAAATCGGACTTTTATTATTCAAAAAAGCAAATACGCCACTTGAAGTTTGATAATACTTGGCTGATAGTTGTTTTTTTTCTACATCAATCAATGATGGATTTTTCAACAAAGCGCCATTAACTTCTTTTTTGGATAAAGCAGTTTTTAATTGTTGATCGTTAGAATAAATATTAATCATTAATTTGTCTAATCCCTTCTTAGCAAAAAATTTATTAGACTTTAAAATGACCGAAGTAATCATTCCCTCTGTTTTTTTTCTAACAATAAAATCATCCACGATGAATTTACCAGACCCAACTGGAAAATAATTAAAACTTTCTTTTTGTTTATGAGAAAAAGAATCTTTGGTCATAATATGTTCTGGCAAAATCGAAAAAGTTAGCAGATGTTGAAAAGCTGGATATTTTGAGCGCAAATTAAGTTCGACTGTGTAATCACTTAAAATTTTGACCGAAACTCCTCGAAAAGTTTGACCAACAAAAGAATTAACAGATTCATTCTTATAAGCGTTAATTGAATATTTAACGTCTTTGGCGGTAATTGGCTCACCGTCGCTCCATTTTAAATCATTTTTAATAGTAATCTGGTATTTTTTGCCGTCATTGCTAATCCTCAAATCCTTCACTAAATCGGCTTTTAGATTCCCCTTTCTATCATAACGATACAAACTGGAGAAAATCATTTTTTCGATAGTCTTTTCTGAGGCAGTACTAATATACAAAGGGTTGAGGGTTTTGATCTCACCCACCATTCCCTCCGAATAATATCGATTGTTTTTAAATTGAGTCTGATAATTAGACTGAGAAATAAAAATATTAACAACTATTAAGATTAAAACGATAGTCAAAACACCAAACCAAAATAGCATTTTACGTCTAATTTCTTTGATAATATGTAATTTCTTAAATAAAAAATCATCAGCATGTTGGCTAACAGTCTTTTCTATATTTTTAGCCTTTTTAAGAACACCGCTATCAGTTTTGATGTTAGATTTGTTAAATCTATCCCAAATTTCTTGATCGTCGTTTTTCATTTTTATTTAACCAAAAAGATAGACGCCAAAATCGAAACAATAAACAAAACAGTAGTAAAGATAGTAGTTCTGAAAATACTTTTTTCAACGCCACGACGAGTTGTAAAGAGTTCGCCAGAAGCGCCAAAACCAGCGCCCAAACTAGCACCCCTTTGTTGTAACAAAATCAATAATACGGTTAATACTGCCGAAACAATAGTTATAATTTCTATAAAATTCATTTTTTATCTCCCCAAAATAAATTAGTTATTAAATAATTAGCCAAACTGAATAACAAACTGCCAACAATCGCCTCTTCAAAACTAAGACTAAGACCAGTGGTATAACTGACAGTCCAGTTAAAAATCAAACCATTGATAAAAATTGTAAATAAACCCAAAGTTATAAACAACACTGGCAAACTCAAAATTAATAAAATCGGACGAGCGATAGTATTAAGAAATGAGAAAACCAACGAAGAAAACAAAAAAGTTTTTACTAAATCAATTGGCTGTTCTATTGAACCGATATAATTAGGTCGAAAAAACATAATTATAAAATAAATCAAAATCGCATTAACTGCCATTCTGACTAAAAAAGATTGACCGTCTTTTTTGTGAATCAGTTTCATAACTAAATTATACCATATTTAAGATTATTTTCGAAAATTATCCCTAATAATTTTAGCTTTTTTCGTGCCAATTAAATCAATTAAGTCTTCATCAGAAGCTTGACTAATTTTAGTAATAGTTTGATATTTTTTAAGTAATTTTTGCTTGGTTTTTATTCCAATGCCTTTAATTCGATCAAGTTGACTATCAAGCTGAGATTGACGTTTTAGCTTGGTGTGATAACCGACCGCAAAACGATGTGCCTCATCTCTAACTCGCTGAATTAATTTAATAATTGGCTGATGATTATCCAAATCGACGGTGTAGAATTGATCATCTTCAACAAAAGCAGCTTGTTTTTTTTGAATAAACAATTTATTTAATTCAATATTAGAATTGTACTCAGAAATAATAATTAGTTCTTGCTTTTTAGCTAAACCAAAAATTGGCACATCACTTAATTGGCTATTTTTAAGACTTTTAATTGCTGCATTTAGTTGTCCCTTGCCACCATCGATTAAGATTAAATTTGGCTTTGACCAATTTTTATTCGAACGGCGAGTCATAGTTTCTGACATATTATAAAAATCATTATTTTGATCAATTTTCATTTTAAATTTACGATAAGCTGCTCGATCAGCTAAACCATTGGTGAACACCACCATACTGGAAACTACATTGGTGCCGCTCATATGAGAAACGTCATAGCCTTCAATTCGCTTCGGCGCCTCAGGTAGAGAAAACAATTCTCCTAGTTGTAGCAAGCTCTGATCTTGTCTCAAAATATCAATTTGTTCGATTCTAACTTTGTTCTGTAAGCTGTTTAATTGTTTAATTTTATCACGAACATTTTTTGCTTGTTCAAATTGCTGTTTTTGAGCAAAATGATACATTTCTTGTTCTAAATTTTTAATAATTTGTTTCCTCTCACCTCTAATATACAATTTAATTTGTTTAATATCTGACAAATATTTTTTAATGTCTTCTTCAGTTGTCAAAATCGGCTCTAAACCAATCTGGTAATTAAGCTGAGATTTATTTTTTTGATTAGATTTTGGCGTCAAATAAGGAAAAATCCATCTTAAATAGCGCAAAGCTTGTTTGACTGGATAAATGTTATAAAACGGACCAAAATATTCCGCGCCATCATCGATTGGATTGCGCGTAAAACTAATGATTGGTAGTTTGTGGTTACTGATTTTTAAATAAGTAGTTGATTTATCATCGCGCAACAAAATATTATATTGTGGCTGATATCTTTTAATCAATTCGCTTTCCAAAAACAAAGCGTCAAGTTCACTATCAGTAACAATAGTTTCGATTTTAAAAATATCTTTAACCAGTGCTTCGGTTTTTAAATCGCGTTTTTTAGTTTGAAAATATTGGCTCGTTCTTTTTTTGAGATTTTTTGCTTTACCAATATAAATTACTTGATTATTTTGATTATAATAAAGATAAACCCCCGGCTTTGTTTCAATCTGATATTTTTTATACTCCAACAAATTCATTCTTTTATATTATACTATTATTTTTGTGAGAAATAAAAAATGGTGCTAATTTTCATTAACACCATTTTTGAAGTTTAATCACTAATTATTCAGCTGATTCTTCAGTTTTTTCTTCTGAACCATTTTCAGATTCAACTTCAGAAACATCTTCAGCATCGCCACCAGCAGCTTCATTATTAGCTTCCATTTGAGCTGGATCGTAAACATTAACTACCGCAGCAGTCAAATCAACTTCTTGATCGGTAAATTCAACACCTTTTGACATTTTCAAATCACCAAGAGTAATGTGATCACCAACCTTTTCTAATTGATCCAACTTGACCTCAATTTCTGCTGGCATATCATTAGGCAAAGCACGCAATTCCACTGCTTCCAAAACTTGCATCACAGTAAAACCAGCCTTTTCAGCAGGTGATTCACCACAACCAACTAGCACGATATCAACTTCAGCGTCGATAGTTTCGTTAGCAGAAATAGTTTGAAATTCAAAATCAATAATATTTCTTTTGACAGAATCACGATCAAATTCTTTAAGAATTGAAAAATATTCTTTACCGTCGACAACAACATTCAAAGGAGTAGAAAAACCTACTTCTTCAATGATCTTTTCTAATTTATTATTTTCAACTTGGATTACCATTGGTTCGTGTTCTTTACCATAAATCACACCAGGAACAATTCCGGCTTGACGCAAAGATTGAACTTTTTTACCAGTAATTTCTCGTTTTTCAACATCAAATTTTATTTTTTTAGTCATTATAACTCCTATTAACTTTATTGTTTAATTAGAGATATTATATCAAATTTTCTCTAAAAATTCAATTTTAAAATAAAAATCACTCCACAAAAGAGTGTTTTTGGGGCGAATGATGGGATTTGAACCCACGGCCTTCTGTGCCACAAACAGACGCTCTAACCAACTGAGCTACATCCGCCACATTGTTAAATTTTAGCTTACTTATCTCAGTTGGTTAGAGTGTCTAACGACGCTTTATTTATATCTACTCGCCCATTCGGGCTCGGACAAGGCAACTGAGCTACATCCGCCATATTGTTAAATTAACTTTTTTATTATATCACATATTTTAAAAAATAAAACCTCTATAATTAGAGATTTTATTTTGGTGCGGGTAGAGGGAATCGAACTCTCATCTTCTGCTTGGAAGGCAGACATAATAGCCATTATACGATACCCGCATAACTATTTTCATTCTATCTTATTTTTATAAAAAAATCAATATTTTACTTGGACTTTTTCTAAAAATTGTAGTATAATTAATCTTATTAGCCCTGGTAGCTCAGTGGATTAGAGTAAGCGGCTTCTATCCGTTTGGTCGGGGGTTCGAATCCCTCCCAGGGTACCAAGAAAAAAGCATTAGTTTAATGCTTTTTTCTTTTTACTTTTAATAACGCTTATGATAAAATTTAATTAAAATTTATGAGTTTCAAAAAGCAAAATTTAATACTGTTTCTAATAGCCTTGCCGACTTCATTTTTTTGTTTATTATTAACAAGTAATATTCTTAAGCAAGAAGGAGATTTAGTTCAAAAAATTGAATCAAAAAAGCCACAAATTGAGAAAAAAACTTTAGTTACTAATTTAAACGAAGAAAATAAAATTATAGCTTTAAACCCGCAGCCGATAAAAAGTCCTGTTCTGCCTCAGCCTAGCCCCGCACCAATCGCCCAAATACCAATTCCAGAAGAAACAAAAAATCCAACGCCAAAAACTACTCTTATTAAGAAAAAACCAATCATAAAGAAAAATATCCCCAAAAAAGACATTTTCAGTCAGAGTTACATTCACCAAGATCAGTTTATTCCTTTTTCAACAAGCACAGTTTACGACAATAATATCGCAAAAGGCACAACCATTATACATCAAAACGGTGTTAATGGGATAAAAAGAATTTATTACACTATTTACTATAAGAACGGCAAGGAAATTAAGCGAATTATCAGTAATTCAACCATCATCAAAAATCCTATCAACAAAATAATCAAAATTGGCACTAAAGAAATATTTGACGGACGTTATGATTATGCTCAAGGAAGAGCCATTCTAACTTATACCAACAACGAACGAGCAAAAATTGGTTTGCCACCTTTAAAATGGAATTATAATCTAGCTGCTTACGCTAATGTTAGATCCAGAGAAGTTTCAATTCGTCCCGATCATATTCGACCAAATGGTTTAAAATATAATTCATTAAATCCAAGTATTATCCATGGAGAAAATTTAATATCTGGTAGCGACAGACCACTGACCGCTCAAGCAGCAGTTAACATGTGGATGAACTCGCCCGGCCACAAAGCTAATATTTTGCGACCTCAATTCAAAAGCATGGGTGGCTCTTATTACATTAATAATGGCAAATATAAACATCATTGGATTCAATTATTTAGCGTTTATTAAAATAATTTTACAATTAATATGATATTACTATTGACTTTTATAAGCATTAGTGATATAATATAATTGTTTTAACGAAAGGAAAACAAATAAATGAACAAACTAACAAAACAAAACTTAATTGAATGGAACGAAAAATATGACAATTATCAAAAATTACAACATGTTTATCTTGTATTATTGGTTACATTGGTGTTTGCGGCTGGAGTCTCTAGTTTATTTTCACTTGATTACAAGTCTGACATGGTTAAGCTCTTAAAATTATTAGTTGGAGTATTAGTAACAAACTTTGTTGTGATGACAGCAACTAAATCATTCGTAGTTGATAAAATTAATTCAGCTGCCAAAAAAACTAGCAAAAAAGTTCAAAAAAAGAAATAAAATTAACTCTTTTTGTGATATAATATGGCTATACTTTTGAAAAAGTTAGCCAAGGGGCATGGTATAATGGCTATTATGAAGGTCTCCAAAACCTTAGATTACAGTTCGATTCTGTATGCCCCTGCCAAGAAAAAACAATTACCCTCGTAATTGTTTTTTCTTTTTATATATTCTCAAAAAATAAAAATATCTCCCCTATGGAAGATATTTTTAATTAATTTTTCTTAGCTTTAACTTCGTTTCGTCCTAAGTTCTTTTTAGTTTCGGTATAAGTAGCGTGTTTTTTTGCGATTGGATCATATTTTTTAAGAACTAATTTACCTTGAGTATTCATGGTGTTTTTAGTTGTATGATATGTTCGATGACCGCTTAAATCACTAACTAGACCAATAACTTTTCGTTTAGTATTCTTCTTCGCCATTGTTTCCCTTTAAATTATTTTTGTAAACTTAATATATAATATCATTTTTCTTTTAAAAATGCAATAATTTCGTTTGGAGCCACCTTCGAGATTCGAACTCGAGACCTCATCCTTACCATGGATGCACTCTAACCAACTGAGCTAAGGTGGCAAAATTACTTTGTCAATTATATCATTTTTCAATTAATTAGTAAATATTTTACCAATGAACACAAGTTACTTGTTGTTTATACCCAGCGCCATCGTCAGTTTTAACAGAATCT
>PDWI01010638.1_pt1 | contig 10264 bp, 8 predicted proteins | sample 1430891 | NCBI WGS metagenome assembly PDWI01 (sample SAMN01162508, study PRJNA174530) | Oral metagenome, whole genome shotgun sequencing project. | biome: Marine environment; feature: Marine mammal; material: Swab sample of the gingival sulcus; isolation source: swab sample of gingival sulcus... | reverse complement strand
AAATGTGGAAAGATATTATAACAATATAAACAATTTTCGCCAAATGATAGTCATGTGAATTAATGTGTTATAGTACAATATAAAAAATAATAATGAATGATAAAAAAATGAAAATCGCAATCACAGGGGGCAGTGGCTTTGTTGGCAGAGCTATTACTCAGCAATTACAATCAAATACTGATAGCCATATTATTTGGTTATCCTCTCGGCAACTTAACCAAAGTGACGAGTTTCCCAATGTCACGATAAAAACGGTTGATTATCAAAACACCGATAGCTTGGTTTTTGCCCTTGTCGGTTGTGATGTGGTTATTCATTTGGTGGGGATTTTGCACGAAAGCAAGAATAATAGCTTTGACGAAATTCATCATCAATTACCTAAAAGGCTATTATCTGCCTGCACCGATAGCGGTGTTTCCCGATATTTACATATGTCAGCACTTGGCATCAGCGAAAATGCACCCAGCCAATATTTACAAAGTAAATATTTAGGTGAGCAAGCCTGTTTTTCCTTCGCTAAACACAACGGGATTACGATGTTATCCTTTCGTCCATCAATTATTTTTGGCAAAGAAGATAACTTTTTCAATCAATTTGCACGGCTACTAAAATTTTCCCCAGTTTTTCCTATCGTTTGCCCAAATGCGATTTTTCAACCTGTTAGCGTTACCGATGTCGCCAAGGCATTTGTTTGGGGGTTAGAGAACGGAGAAGACGGAAAAACCTACGAATTAGTCGGCAAAGAAGTTATCACTATGCAACAAGCCATTGAAAAAGTCTGCGAGCATTATGGCTGGAAACGCTTACTGATTCCTTTGCCTGATAGCATTTCACGCTTGCAAGGCAAATTATTTAACCATATCCCCAACGCACCATTTACTTATGATAATTATTTAAGCCTACAACAACCCAATATTTCTCAACGCTGGGATTGGGAGGCTATCGGTGTCACACCAGAACCGATAACTATCAGTTAGTGCTACTGAATTAAACCGATAGACTGTAAATATTCAATGAATTTATCGGCAGAATACCGATAGCCTGTTAGGGTAAAATGAATACCATCTTTTTGCATCAGTCCGTCATTAATTAGCTGTGGGACTTTACACTTCCCGCCCATTGCTTGTTGCCAATCCCAATATAGCGTTTTTTGTTCTTGGGCAATCTCTGATTGGATTTGTTGAATTTGTGTCAGTAATGCGGGGCGTTTACTGGTACAGTCTGCTATTGATAATCCTGTTGGGTGTCTTTTATAAGATTCTGGGGCACCGATAATCAAAATTACGGCTTTTGGTAAAGCTTGGCGAATTTGTTGGACTCGACGTTTCATATCTCGTGCGAATTTGTTGATGTCTAGTCGATTATTAAATGCCTCATTGGTGCCATAGGAAAGGATAACCATATCGCTACGGCTGAATGTTGCTAAATCTCTTTGTAGCCAACTGCTCTCCCATTTGTCCCATAAAGTATTTTTTGCCCCATTGGCTGCAATGGTTTCAACAATCACACCAGTCGCTGGTACCCGGGTTAGCCACACGCCACCAATTTTCATACCTTCTCCTTTACTTGTGATTTCAGTTGGGAGTGTAGCGGTATAATTGGTAACTTGCCATTCGTTTGTATCATTATACTTAGCCAATACCTTTAATGCCCATTTTCCTGTGTCATTTTTTCTGTGATTTAGACGAATAAAGCCGATATCAGATTTTGCCCGTGCAATATAGCCCCCCATTGGATAATCTTCTTCATTATTGCGACGACTATCAAATAATTGCCAACCTTCGCTTTGATAAGTGATTTTTTCGTGATGTTGCCCACGAACAGATAAAGGAGCGACCCAACCAATACCTGCATTGCCATAGCGTTGTTGTAATACATTACGCAATCGACCAGTGAAAAAATCAGCGGCTGAATGTGAATCGCCAAATTGTGTAATACGAATGGTATCTTTGTTTCCTAGTTGCAATTGTGCAAAGCGTTGTTTTAAGTTTGCTATATTTCCTGTTTTGTGGGTGATATTGTGATGTGCTGGTTGTTTTTTGCTTTTCTGTATGAAGCTATCGGTCGTCTTATGAGGTGCTATTGTTGATGATAAAGTATTTATATGTGTTAGCTGTTGGCTACAACCACCGATAAGGGTCATTGTAGCTAATAAAAATAAATATTTTTTCATTGCATTAATCTTCCTTGATAGTTATTTTTGATAAAATCTGGCGGGCAATTTTCCTTTGACCCGTGACAGTGAAATGAATGCCATCATTGGTTCGAACAGCGACTTTTTTATTTTTTTTAGTCTTTGTATATTTGCTGTATCCTTTTGTTTTCCCAGTTAATAAAAATTGAGTGGGCAAATAAATTCCCCCTGCTTTTTTTACTTCTGACTGATAGAGTGTATTTAAGTAACGCACCCCTTTGTTGAGTTTTTTCTTACGCATATCAGGCACACCTAGCCATATTATCTGCACCTTATGTTTTTCTGCTAACTTAATTATTTGACGTATTTTATTTCGATAAACTTTTTCCCAATTGGCAGATTGGAACTTCAAGTATTTGCCACCTTTTGGATTGGGCATATTCCATGGGTCATTCGGACCTAAAAATACCACCATTAAACCGATGTTTTTGTGTTTTTCGAAGGTTTGTTTAACTGTTTTGGGCCAATCAAAAAAAGACGAATAGGTTAATCCTGTGCTTTGTTTGCTTAAATCTATGCCCTTAATGCCATATTTTTTATACAGTGCTGATTTGACGTGTGGGGCAATGCCTTGCATCATCGAATCGCCTGCAAAAAAGACCATTTGTTTTTTATTAATTGTCACGGATTGTGGTGTTTTTTTTGCGACTGTCTTTTTGTCAGCTTTTGGGGCGACGACTTTCTCTTTGATAATATTGGCTATCGGTGGCTTAACTGATAAGTGGGTTGAGTTTATAATCGTAGATTGATTATACTTGTCTGTTTTTTCAAAAGATTCCAATACCGATAGTTTGTTCCACATTGTCCAGATGGTTTTGTAATCCCATAAAGGTGAACGTGATAAGACAATGTTTTTCTGTACAGTAACGGTATTTTTACTATCTTTTAATGGTATTGATGCAGTTGCTGACGGTAGACTCACTATGGTTTTTTCTTTATTATCAAATGTTATTGCACTATCCTCTTGTTTAGGAGTAATCATCGTTACCGATGGCTTGTTGTCTAGTGCTTGCCCAAGAGGTTTGTTAATTGTTGTGAGTAATTTTTGATGAATTTTACCGCCTAATTGCCAATATTTATATTGTGACAAATTTGCTAGTGGACTTTGTTGATGATAGGTTTGTACCCAGTAGGCGTTAATAGAATCCTGCATTAGCCAAATTAACAAAATCCCACTGACCATCAAGGTATAAATAACTTTTAGGATAGATTGTATTGTTTTATTCATCATTATCTGCTCCTAAAACGTGGCATAAATTAAGGAAGGAATGCCTTCGGGCGATAACAAGATAATTCCCAATAATAATATCGTAAAAATTATTGGTCGGATTACCCAAGGAATATAATTTAATCCATTTGCCAGTGTATTGACAATATTTTTCGTCAGAGGATAAAGCCATAATAGAAATGGTATGATTAACACAAATAAAAGTGTGGTTGCTGGTTCCGTGTACCACGACATTTGTGTAAAAATTGCGACAATAATTTTCCAGCTATCAGTCAGCGTTGGGGCATAGAAAAATATCCACGTTAGACAAACAAAGTGAAAGGTTAGCCACCGAGAAAGATAAGGGTATTTATCAGCAATACGTGCTTTACCAAACAGGCTATCGGTAATATTTAGGATAATAATTGCGATGCCGTGCAACGCCCCCCAAACAATAAAGCCTAGGCCCACACCATGCCATATGCCTGATAAGACCATTGCAATCGCTACATTAGCTTGTGTGCGGAGAAAACCATGGTGGCTACCACCCAATGGGAAATAAACATAATCACGAATCCAATTAGACAAACTGATATGCCAGCGTCGCCAGAAATCTCTGATGTTGATTGCCATATACGGCATATTAAAGTTAATCGGAATGTTAAAGCCAAGTAGCATTGCCAAGGCAATCATCAAATCTGTATAACCAGAAAAATCTAAGAAAATTTGTAAGGCATAGGCATAGACACCTGCGATAACGGTCAGGCTGTGATATTCGCTACTACTCATCAATATCGGTTGCACCCAATGATTAGATAAATAGGCCGATAACCATAATTTTTTTGCAATCGCTAAAATAATTAATACATAAATGAGATTAATTTGTTTAATTTCTCGTGGTTGATGATGTGTAAGCTGTGGTAGCATTTCTTTTGCTCGATTGATTGGACCAGCAATTAATGTTGGAAAAAAGGCTAAAAATAGGGCAAAATTATCTATCGCTGGAAGGTCAATTTCTTTACGATACAAACTTACTAAATATGAAATCGTATGGAAGGTATAGTAGGAAATACCGATAGGCAGAATAATTTCAACGGCTGGAATAACTAAATCCAAACCTGCAAACTGTAAAAAGTCTTGTAAAAATTCCCGAGAAAAATCAAAATATTTGAAAAAGAATAAGTTTGCCAGCGAAACGATAATTGATGTAATTAAATAACAACGAGAACACTCAGAAAAAATAATGCCTAAGGATAAGATATAAATAATAATGGTATAAAGGAATAAATGAACAGCAAACCAAAAATTAAAACTCGCTAATAACCCATAACTAGCGAGTAATAAGAGATTATTTTGTAATCGTGGTAATGGTCTTGCTAACCAATAAAACACAAAAAATATCAGAAAGCTAATAGCAAATTCAATGGAAATATAACTCATAATTTTATTTGTTTCTGAATTGATATGCCTTATTAGTCCCAACCGATAAGGCTATCGGTTGGGGATATTAATTAATTTAATCAACTAAATGAGATGCCCCCAATACTTTACGAACACCATTAATAGGTTCACTGACAATGCCTTGTTCTTGCATATCTTCTATCATACGAGCCGCACGGTTATAGCCAATACGCAATTGTCTTTGTACGCTGGAAATAGAAGCTTTACCTGTTTCTAAAACAATTTGCACTGCCTCCTCGTAAAGTGGGTCCGCGTCCTCTTTGCTATCCGCTGCTTCTGCTGCACCAAATGCCCCTAAGGTTTCAGGATTCTGTTTGGTAGTAATGCCAGCAATATAATCTGGCTCAGCAGTAGAGCGTAAATAATTTGTGATACGGTCAGTTTCAGCATCACCCACAAATGCACCATGTAGGCGTTGTGGGTGCGATGCCCCTGGCGGCACGTAAAGCATATCGCCGTGACCCAATAATTTTTCAGCCCCAACTCCATCAATAATAACACGTGAATCGGTTCCTGATGAAACTTGGAAAGCCACTCGGGTTGGTACGTTTGCTTTAATTAAACCAGTTAAGACGTCAGTAGAAGGACGCTGTGTTGCAAGAACAACGTGAATACCTGCTGCACGTGCTTTTTGTGTAAGGCGAGCAATTAATTGCTCCACTTGCTTACCAACGACCATCATCATATCAGCAAGCTCATCAATGACAATGACGATAAATGGCAAGCGTTCCAAGGTTGGGTGGTGCGTATAGCCCACACTTTCATTTGGTTCCCAGAGTGGATCTTTTATTGGTTCGCCTCTGGCAATGGCTGCCTCAATTTGTTCATTAAAGGCATCAATTTTTCTGACCTTTAAGGCAGACATTAGTTGATAACGTCGCTCCATTTCGCCCACTGCCCACGTAAGTGCATTTTCAGCTTCATTCATATCGGTAATGACTGGGGTTAGCAAATGTGGAATATCTTCATACATCGACATTTCCAACATTTTGGGATCAACTAAAATTAAACGTAAATCTTTTGGCGAGGCTTTATATAGCATTGATAACAACATGACGTTAATACACACTGATTTACCAGAACCTGTCGTTCCTGCGACCAATGCGTGAGGCATTTTCATTAAATCTGCCACTACAGGTTTGCCAGAAGTATCAGAACCCAGTGAAACAGTCAGTGGTGATTTGCTATCTTGGAAAGTTTTTGAGCAAACGACATCTCTAAAATAAACCGTTTCTCTTGATTTATTCGGTACTTCTAAACCCACATAGGTACTGCCTGGAATGACTTCTTCAACACGGACTCGGCTAACAGCTAATGCTCTCGCTAAATCTTGTGATAAGTTGCTGATTTTTTTTGCCTGCACACCTGGTGCGAGTTCAATTTCAAAACGAGTAATCACAGGACCAGGTGATACGTGCATAACCGTTGCCGATACATTAAATTGTTTTAATGTCGTTTCAAGTACCAATGCCATATCTGCAAGCATATCCTCAGTATAAGAGTTTGTGTGCTGTGGCGGTGTGTCTAACAAATCAATGCTTGGCAATTCATATGGTGTTTCTGGCACTTGTACGCTAGTTTCTTGAGCTTTGTAAGCACTACCGATAGTGGCACTGGTTGTTGCTTTAACAGTAGGTGTTACTGGCTGAACCACTTCTTGTATTGGTGCAGCTATCGGTGCTTGGGGGATTTCTTTTTCATTGCTGACTGCTTGTTCCATTGGTTGGACAACTGTTTCTGTCACAATACTGTTATTTGTTACTTGGGAGTGTAAATTTTCTTGTAATTCAGGGGACAGTTCAGCCTCTTGCCATTGCGAAGTAGGCATCATCAGTTGCTGTGGCTGGTCATTAACCATCGTTGATGAGACAATGCTATCTATGTCTACAGGTTGAGTCTTACCAGAAAATTTGGACTGGATTGTGTCAATTGCAGAACGCTTAATTGCTCTTTTTTTAAGTTTGCCTAAATCAAACAATGAGGGTTCAGATTTGCTCGGTTTACCCTCTTCTTCATAGGTGCTGGGTGCAGTAGTTTCCACTACCGAGACAGGGATTTCTGTTTTTGTTTTTGTACTTGAAATCGGGCTGTCCCATACCATTGCTGGTTGTTCCGATTGTTTTGGTTCTACGAAGCTACCCGTTGCACTTTGCACTAAGCCATCAGAAAAACTGTCTGCTATGTGAGTTGTTTCGGGCTTATCACTGATACCAAAATAACTTAAATCTACTGGTTCGCTATTTTGCTGACTGGTTTGCACTTGTTCAGTAACGGGTGCTTCTGGCTGATATCTGTCGATTGTAAATGAAGGGCTTTTTATCTCGTTATTCTCTGCATTTATCGGTGTGGCAGTAGGTTGTTGATGATTAGTCGTTCCTATTTTTTCTTTTAACTCGTCATTAATGATGGGTGGCTCATTAATATTGGCTTTCATTGTTGGTGCTTTCTGATTTTTGATTTTTGAAAAGGCCATTCCTGAAAACAACAAGGTAAAGAACTTAACAATATTTCTCCCAATCCATTCCATGACTTTTAACCAAGAGAAGTTAAGTAATAGACTGAGTGAAATCAAAAATACAACAAAAGAAAAAACCATAATAATTGGCACGGATTTAATGCTTTTTTCTAAGCCAATGGTTAGCCATGCACCTAATGCACCACCACCTGTTTGTGCAACTGTATTGATGATTTCGGGGTCGTGTCTAGTCCATAAAACACAGCCAGATAAAATTGCTGTCATCAACATCACTAAACGCCAAGAAAGTAATTCTTTATCAACGCCTTTCTCAAACCAAGTATGTATAGCAAAGACAACCAAGGCTATCGGTAATAAATAGCTCATCTTTCCTAATAAAGAGAAAGAGATATCACTATACCAAGCCCCCATGATACCTAAAGTATTTTGAACAGTTGTACCATTACTATGACTCCATGCTGGGTCTGACGTATGATATGATAAAAGTGCAATTGTCATTAACAAGGCAATCAGTAATAAGATAGGAATAATGGCAAATGATGCCATCAATGCAAAACGATTTGTTTGTGTGATTTTATTTTTTTTTGTCATTTTTTTATCTAGTTAAAACAGTTGAAAAATTAAACAGCTATTATCGCATAATTTAGCAATAATAAAAATGATAAAAATGTAATTTGCAGATAATTTATTGTAAATGAAACAAAAAGGTATAAGTAATTTCTAGTGAATATAGTGATGCCAGTTAATTTTTGAGATAAGGCACATCTTTGAAGATGGTATAATGAATACAGTGAAACGATGTAACACTGTACCAATAATTAATTTAAATAATTAGATAAAAATCCCTCTTAGGAAAAGAGGGATTATGGTGTTATTAAAATTATCTTATTTCGCACGAACAGTCAAAATAACCCCATCGGCATCGATAATTTCAACGGTTGTACCTTGTGGCAAATCGCTATCGCAAGTGACTTTCCAAAAGCTGTCCTCGATTTGTATTTTGCCGTAGCCATTACTTATCGGTTCTGATAAGGTCGCTATTCTACCGATATAGCGTTCAGCACGATTATTCATTTTCTTATCACCGATAGCTTCTTGTTTTTTCTTAAAAACTTGTCGCCAAATAATGACAGATAACACCGCTATAATGGAAAAGGTCCATAATTGCACTGTTAGCGATAAGTCAGGGAAAACATAACTAATTCCTGCCATAATAATGGCTGAAATGGCTAACCATAAGAATAGTAGGGTAAACGAGGCAACTTCGATAATTAAGAAAATTGCACCTAAAATTAGCCAGTTATAAAAAAATGGGTCAATTAAAAAATCCATAGTTTATGCCTTATCTTTTGTGTTGTTCATTGCTTCTTTGGCAATTTCTGCAATACCACCGATACTGCCCATTAAGTTGGTTACTTCCATTGGTAACACCATTAATTTTTGGTTATCAGAGTCAGCGAATTTGCCGAGTGCCTCAACGTATTTCTGTGCAACAAAATAATTAATTGCTTGTGCATTTCCTGTTTCGATTGAATCAGATAACATACGAGTGGCTTCGGCTTCGGCTTGTGCTAACCGCTCTCTTGCCTCAGCTTCTCTGAATGCAGCTTCTTTTTCCCCATCAGCTTTTAGGATTGCTGCCTCTTTTTCCCCTTGTGATTTTAAGATAGCGGCTTGTTTGAAACCTTCTGCATCAAGTACATTGGCACGTTTTTCACGTTCGGCTTTCATTTGTCTTGCCATTGCCTCAACCAAATCACTTGGTGGGTCAATGTCTTTAATTTCGATGCGAGTAACCTTAATTCCCCATGGAGAAGTTGCCTCATCAACGACACTGAGCAGTTGGGCGTTAATCGTATCACGTTTAGATAATAATTCATCTAAATCCATTGAGCCCATTACCGTACGAATATTGGTTAGCGTTAAATTCAAAATGGCATATTCTAAGTTATTGACTTCATAAACAGCTTGTGAGGCATTAACGACTTGGTAAAACACGACGCCGTTGGCGGTGACCATTGCGTTATCTTTGGTAATCACCTCTTGTGAAGGAACATCTAAAACCTGTTCTTTCATATTCACTCTGGCACTAACGTTGTAAATGAAAGGAATAATGATATGTAGCCCAGGGTCAAAGGTCGTTACATATTTTCCTAATCGTTCAACGACATAGTTATATCCTTGTGGAACAAAGTAAATTCCTTTTTTTATTGTCCAAATAGCTAAAATGACAATTAAAATCCCAACAACTAAGGCGGGTGAGATAGATGAAGGCATAATGTTTCTCCTGATGAATTTGCGTAAAACTCTATAAATAAGGACTGATATTATAACAGTTTTTAATGGGTTATGTGGTAATTAATAATGTTGATAATTTTTTATGTAAATATTTTTTTCCAATACCGATACCGATAGCTGCCAGTGCTATTCCCAAGCCAAAACCTGCTAACTCGTGTATTGGTGTGGCAATTAAAACACCGATAACGAATGCAAGTAACGGTAGCCCTAATAATAATCCCACTGTTTGCAAAATTAGATTATCAGGAAATTGTAGTGTAAGTTGCTGACCGATACGGTAGTTTTTATTGTCAATATAAATTGGTCGGTTGGCAAATAGTAGTTGATACAAAGATACCGAACGGCAACCGCCTTGTGTTTGACAGTGGTGGCAACTTTTCTGTTCTGGCGTGTCTAGGCGAATAGCTGCCTTATCAGTGGCGATATCGGTAATTATCGCACTCACGGTTTGTGTTTTTTTACAACTCATTTGCTTATTCTACTATATTTCTCAAAAAATTACTTGATTGTGGTTGATGTCGGTATATGATAACTTTTTTATTTATTGTGTAGGAATTATTTATGTCTGTGATTGTTTATCATAACCCACGTTGTTCTAAATCTCGGGAAACGGTTAAGTTACTCGAAG
>PDWI01010637.1_pt1 | contig 10265 bp, 9 predicted proteins | sample 1430891 | NCBI WGS metagenome assembly PDWI01 (sample SAMN01162508, study PRJNA174530) | Oral metagenome, whole genome shotgun sequencing project. | biome: Marine environment; feature: Marine mammal; material: Swab sample of the gingival sulcus; isolation source: swab sample of gingival sulcus... | reverse complement strand
TCGCACCGCAAAGGCGTTAAGGCGTTAATGGCGGAGGTGCTAGCGCCGTATCAAGACGCTTATGCCAGCTTCAAAAAACACAAAGCCGAGCAAGAAGCCGAGGGCAATACTGACTACCAAGACCGACCGCTGAATATGACCATTATTGGTCGTCCCAACGCGGGAAAATCAACGCTGGTCAATCGCTTTTTGGGTGAGGAGCGCGTTATTGCCTCCGATGTTGCGGGCACGACGCGCGACAGCATTGCCATTCCGTTTGAATACGACGGGCAGGAATATACCCTAGTCGATACCGCGGGTGTGCGACGTAAATCACGCGTCAATGAACACGTAGAGAAAATTTCCGTCATTAAAACCCTGCAAGCCATTGAGCAATCGAATGTCATTGTCTTGATGTTAGACGCACACGAAGGCATTGGCGATTTGGACGCGCACTTGCTCAGCATTGCCATTGATGCAGGCAAAGCTTTGGTGATTGCCGTCAATAAATGGGATCACATGGACGACTACGACAAGTTCAAGCGTCGACAAGAGTTAGAGCGCCGCCTAGGATTTATCGACTACGTGAAAATTCACTTTATTTCGGCTCTGCACGGCACGGGCATTCGCGATGTATTGGCTTCGGTGCAAGAGGCTTATCACGCTTCATTCACCGAGTTAAGCGCCAATAAGCTCACCACAAAATTACAAGAATTGCTGTATAAACATCAACCAGCATTAGTCAGAGGCTACGCGGTAAAAATGCGCTACGCCCACCAAGGGGGAAAAAATCCGCCGATTATCGTTATTCACGGTTCGCGCTTGTCACATTTACAGCCTGCTTATTTGCGCTATCTCGAAAAAGGCATGCGCGAGGCTTTTGGTTTGTACGGTACGCCCATTCGTTTTCAGTTGAAAGATGGGGACAACCCGTTTGATAAGGATAAAAGGCGTTAGTTTAAAATAACCATGTGTAGGGGCAAGTTGCGACTTGTCCCGCTCTTGAGTTTGTGATAGGAGTACATCTTTTGTTGCCTTTGTCGTTTTGCTATCTTGATAATATGAGATATTATATGGAAGAGAGATGTTAATGAATGTAATTTATGAATTAAATGATATTGTTTTTGAGTGGGATAGTGATAAGGCAGACAAGGTGTTAAAAAGCCATAACGTTATGATGCAAGAGGCTTGTAGCGTATTTTTTGACAACTCGGTAGCAATTGTTGAAGATGACAGAGCAGACTATGGGGAAGAACGTTGTTTAGCCGTTGGTTTATCTAATCAAGGCAGACTACTTTCCGTTGTTTGGGTGCAAAGAAAACAAAATTTTAGACTAATAACCGCCTTTAAAGCAACAAATTGGCATAAAAAATTATACACGGAGCAATCATGAAAGAATATGACGATAAATATTATCAAGACTTCAACCCCGATCCTTCGGCGGTGAAACGCGGTATGCCAGCACAAATGAAGGCTCAGCAAGAAAGAAACCGTGCTAAAAAACAAGCCATTGATGACGAAATTATCACTTGGGTAAGTCAACAGCCTAAACAGGTGAAGCAACATATTAATGACATTCTCAGACAGGAAATGTTGTTTATTCAACAGCAACAGACTGTTGTGCAATAGTTGGTTAATCCTTAGAGGCATGGCTTGCGCTTGTGAATGACTTAACAGTAGCAAATACCTTTGTTGTTAAAAACACAAAATAAACGAGGAATATATTATGTCAGAAGTCATTACCCATTCACCCCTAGATATTTTGGACAAAGATTTACAAAATACGTTTGCTAACGTGTGCGCACAACAAGGGCGAACCGTCAGTGAGGTGTTAACGGAGTGTATCCAGTCCTATTGTGCGAGCCATCAATTGGAGGATAACCCTTTGATGACCGAAGAGGAGTTTTATAAAAAAATAGACCGCGCAAGACAAGGGCCGTTTTATCCACTCACTGAGGAAAAAAGAAAAGAGTTCTTCGATGTATGACATACAGTATTCAGAGAGAGCAGAACTTGATTTTCAACGTCATAAACGGGTTGGCAATAAAAAGTTACTCAAAAAAATTGAGCGGTTTGTTGACGAAATCCAACAGCACCCGCGCACGGGAACAGGACAAGTCGAACGTCTAAAACACTATGGCGATGCCGAAGTGTATTCACGCCGAATAGACAGAGAACACCGCCTTGTATACGAAATTTTAGAAGATAAAACCATCGTCATTTTAATGGCGGCATTTGGGCATTACGAGCGCTGAGACGATGCCAAAAACAGAGGATAATTAATGACAAAGAAAACACTTGCAAAATCCATTCTACTCACATTGATTTTGCCAACAATGCTGGCTTCGGCGAAAGTTGAGCCAGAAAAAAAACACAACGCCCAGTTGCGTTTAATTGACACCTTTTTGGCCAACCACCACTACCAAAATGAAACGTTAGGCGATGTGCAGTCCGCGGAAATTTTACAACAATACCTCGAATTTCTTGATGCAGGCAAAAGCATTTTTACGCAATATGATATTGATAAGTTTAGTCAATATCAATATTTGCTCGATGACTTTGCCCACGCTGGGGAGCTGGGTGCGATTTACGCTATCTACGACACTTACCTGCAAAAGCGCCAAGCACAAATCGCTTGGGTGTTAAAGCGCCTCAAACGGCCTTTTTCTGATAACGAAACGGGCAGTTTACAACTTGACCGCGAAAAAGTGAATTGGGCAGTCAGTGGTGATGAACTCCAGCAGCGCTGGCGCGAACGTCTGATTAATGAGTGGATTGTGCTAAGGCTCGCCAAACAAAGTGATAAAAAAGCGCGGAAAACGCTGACTAAGCGCTACAAGAATATCCGCAAACACCTCGCTGAAACGCGTAGCGAAGACGTGTTTCAGCTATACGCCAACGCCGTTACCAGCGTTTACGATCCGCACACCAGCTATTTTTCCCCGCGCTTTAGCGAAGATTTTGACATCAATATGAGCCTGTCGCTAGAGGGTATTGGCGCGACGCTCAGCCTAGAAGATGAAGTCATTACCATCAAAGAGCTAATTGCCGGTGGTCCTGCCAAAAAATCAGCAAAACTGGCGCGCAATGACAAAATTCTCGGCGTGGCTCAAGGGCGAACGGGCGCGATGGAGGATGTCGTCGGCTGGCGCTTATCCGACGCCGTGCGCTTGATTCGCGGTAAGCGCGGTACCACCGTGCGCTTGCGTATCGAAAAAGCACTGAGCGGAGAAATTGTCGACATCACCTTGGTGCGCGATAAAATCAAACTGGAAGAATCCGCCGCCAAGTCAGAAATTAAGGTCATTAACAAGAATGGCAAAGACTACCGCATTGGCATCATTGAGCTGCCTAGTTTTTATGTCGATTTTATTGCCGCCAACCAAGGCGATGCCAACTACCGTTCTACCACCCGCGATGTACACCGCCTGATTGATGAGCTGCAAGCTAAAGGCATTGACGGCTTGATGATTGATTTGCGCAACAACGGCGGTGGCTCGCTGTCTGAAGCCGTGTCGCTGACGGGACTGTTTTTTGACGATGGCCCTGTCGTGCAAGTGTTACGCGCCGACGGAAACTTGGCCATCCACAGCGACGAAGACCGCGCAACGGTTTATAGCGGACCACTGGCGGTGTTGATTAACGAAAATTCCGCCTCAGCCTCGGAAATTTTCGCGGGCGCTATTAAAGACTATGGCCGCGGTGTGATCTTGGGCGAACCGACGTTTGGCAAGGGTAGCGTACAAACTATCATCGATTTGGGGCGCTTCTTACCGTCCGTGCAAGAGGCCGTTGGACAGCTGAAAATGACCATTGCGATGTTTTATCGCATCAATGGGAGTTCAACGCAGCTCAAAGGTGTCAAACCCGATATTTTCATTCCCAATGTTGCCAGCTATACACCCAACGGCGAAAGTGAAGAAAAGCACGCCCTACCTTGGCGGAAAATCGCCGCTACAAAGTATCAACACGCCAACACTGTCGATAATGTGCTGGTCGATTTGCAGCGCGACTATAACGACACCAATGTGGGTACGCCACTGATGACAACCCTGCTGGAGTTGATGGCGTGGCAAAAACAACAGACTGATGATACTGTCGTTTCCCTGAACCTCAACAAGCGGCGGGCGCGTCGTCAAGCGGTGAAGGTCAAAAGTTTAGCTTTCCAAAATACCTTTAGAGCAATCTACGGCTATCCGCCGATTAAAGCCACGGATTGGGATAAAGAGGACAAAGACAAAACCGATGCCGAAATTGAGGCAGAAAAGCAATACAAAGTTGACCCCGTGCTGACGCTTGCCACAGATACCGTGGCAGATTATGTGCGCTTGCTGGGACGATAACATTACCGAGAAAATGATGACAACAAAAAGCCAACAAGCTTACGAAAAAGCCACACAATTTATCCCTGGTGGCGTTAACTCGCCCGTGCGCGCCTTTACGGGCGTGGGCGGCACACCGCGCTTTATTCACTCTGCCAAGGGTGCGCGCTTAACCGATATTGACGGCAACACTTACATCGATTACGTCGGCTCGTGGGGGCCAATGATTTTAGGTCACGCCCATGAAGATGTCTTAAATGCCGTGCAAGCGGTGATGCACAACGGTTTGTCCTTTGGTGCACCCACAGAAATTGAAACGGTGCTGGCAGAAAAAATCGTCCAGCGCATCAATGCCGTTGACAGCGTGCGCATGTGTAGCTCGGGCACAGAAGCCACCATGTCCGCCATTCGCCTCGCCCGCGGCTATACGGGGCGCGACATGATTATTAAATTTGAAGGCTGTTACCACGGGCATTCAGATGCTTTATTGGTTAAGGCTGGCTCGGGTATGTTGACGCTGGGTGTGCCGACTTCCCCTGGTGTGCCCGCGGACTTTGCCAAGCATACTTTGACGTTGACCTATAACGATGTCGAGGGCTTGCAACAAGCCTTTGCTCAATACGGCGAGCAACTGGCCGCCCTTATCATTGAGCCTATCGCGGGCAATATGAATTTGATTGCGCCCACGCCTGAATTTTTGACGGCCATTCGCCAGCAGTGCGACCGCTACGGCACGGTGTTTATCGCTGACGAAGTGATGACGGGCTTTCGCGTTGCCTACGGTGGCGCGGCGGAATACTTGGGTTTTACTGCCGACTTAATGACCTTTGGCAAAGTCATCGGCGGCGGCATGCCCGTGGGGGCTTTCGGTGGCAAACAGGCCATTATGAATCATTTGTCGCCCTTGGGCGGCGTTTACCAAGCGGGTACGTTGTCGGGCAATCCCGTGGCAATGGCGGCAGGTGTGGCGACACTAACGGGTACAGAGCGTCAAGGCTTTTATCAGGCGCTGGGCGACAAGTCCGCCTATCTAATGGCAGGCTTTAAACGCGCGGCCGAGCAGTCAGGGCACGATTTATTGGTCAAGTCCGCGGGTGGCATGTTTGGCGTGTTTTTCACCGCGGCACCGCGGGTTGACAGCTTTGCCGAAGTCATGGCTTGCGATGCCGACAAGTTTGGCCGCTTTTTCCACTTGATGCTTGAGCAGGGCGTTTACCTCGCACCATCGGCATTTGAGGCGGGCTTTATGTCGGACGCGCATACCTATGCCGATTTGGATGCCACTATTGCGTGTGCCGAACGCGCTTTTGCCCGACTCAGCTAAAACCCTTGCCGTTAAAACCCTTGCCGTGAATCCTGTGAGCGATAATCCTTAGATGACACCAATGATGAGAATTTCCGTAGAAACCTTTGTGCACCAGCATTTACCGCGCTATGAGAACCTGCACGTCATTGCTGACGATGCCAGTTTTCGCCGCTATTACCGCGCTGTACAAGACGGCATCAGCTATGTCATTATGGATGCGCCACCCGCGCACGAAGATGCGCGGCGCTTTGCACAAATTGCCACGGCTTTTGCGCAAGCGGGTGTCAACGTTCCCGATATTTTGGAAGACGATTTCGACAACGGCTATTTATTGCTGTCCGATTTTGGCGATGAGCCGTTGCAACACTACCTGAGCATTGATGCCGCGCACTGGTTGCCCATTTGCCTAGAACACTTGTTTGACCTGCAATGGCGCGGCGGACAGCACATTGTAGAATTACCGCTCTACGATGAGCGCACGCTGTTGCGCGAGTTGCAATTATTCCCCCAGTGGTTTGTTGCCGCGCTGTTGCAAGAAACCCTAACGGATGAGGAAGCCGCGCTGTTAGACGAACTCAACCAGCGCTTAATTGACAGCGCCATCAAGCAGCCGCAAACGTGGGTGCACCGCGACTACCACAGCCGCAACTTGATGAAAGTCGGTGAGGCAAAATTGGGAGTCATTGATTTTCAAGACGCGGTGTTGGGGCCGATAACCTATGATTTAGTGTCGATTTTAAAAGATTGCTACGTGCGCTATCCCAAAGCCGCGGTACGCGAGCAGTTGGAGCAATACTATATTCGCCTCGTGGGTCACGATTTATATCATCAGGATATTGAACAATTTACCCGCGAATTTGACTACATGGGCTTGCAGCGTCACCTCAAAGTCTTGGGGATTTTTGCGCGTTTGAGCCTGCGCGATGGCAAGCACCGCTATTTAAACGATTTGCCGCTGGTGTTTGACTACGTCTTTGACGTGGTGCAAAAATATCCTGAATTGCAGGTTTATTTGCCTTTGTTTGAGCGCCTAGGGCGACAATTTGAGCAACAGGTGTTGTCGTAAAGGGTATCCCTAAAGCTAAAACATCGCCTATTTACTTGCAAAACTAAACGATTTCGCTGTATATTCACCGTATTTTTCTTTTGTCATGCCCAGAACTGGCGTGGCAGCTAACCCACGAGGCGACTATGAACTTAAAAGACCGTTACCAACCCCAACTCGATGCCATTGACGCGCAACACGACGATTTGGTCAAGACTTTGATTGACTGGGCACATATTAATTCGGGCAGTTACCACCTTGAAGGTGTCAACGCCTACCGCCAAGTGGTACAGGATGCCTTTGCCGATATTGTTGACGACAATGACCGCGTTGAAGTGGTGAAGCTCCCCACTTTTGAAGTGGTGGATAACGAGGGCAATATCGTTGACCAGGCCGTTGCTGACGGCTTGATTATTCGCAAGCGTCCCGCGCTGAAAAAGCGGGTGTTGCTATGCGCGCATTTGGACACGGTTTTTCCCAAAGACCACCACTTTCAGCGTTGTCAATACCTCGATGACAACACCTTAAACGGCCCTGGCGTGGCCGATATCAAAGGCGGTATTTTGCTGATGTTGACGGCACTCAAAACCTTAGAAAGTCACGCGGTGGCAAAAAATATCGGCTGGGACGTGTTTCTCGTTCCCGATGAGGAGATTGGCTCGCTGTCTTCCAACAGTCACTACCCGCAATTTGCCGACAACACCTTCGGCATGATTTACGAACCCAGCCCCGCCGAGGGCGAATTTGTCGGCGAGCGCAAAGGCTCGGGCAACTTTAGCATCGTCGTCAAAGGCCGCGCCAGCCACGCGGGACGCGCCTTTTACGAAGGGCGCAACGCCATCGCCAAACTAGCGCACATCGTTGCCGAGCTACATGCCTTGAACGACCCCGCGCACTCGACCACGCTCAATATCGGCACAATTTCAGGCGGACAAGCGCTGAATGTCGTGCCCGAGCTAGCCATTGCCAAGTTCAATATTCGCGTGGCTTGCGATGCCGATGCCGACGCCATTCTGGCGCAAGTCGATGCCGTTTTGGATAAATACCGCGAAGACGATTACGAAATTTTCCGCCACGGCAAAGTCTCGCGCCCCGCCAAACCTATGGATGCCGCGCAACAACAGCTTTTTGCCGTGCTTAAGCAGATTAACGACGAACTCGGGCTACCCACGCAAATTATTGCCACGGGCGGTTGCTGTGATGGCAACAACTTTAAAGCCTTGGGATTGCCCAATATCGACACCTTGGGCGTGCGCGGCGGTTTGATTCACTCGGATAAAGAGTTCGTGTTGCTCGATAGTCTGACGGAACGCGCTAAATTGTCGGCGTTGATTTTACTCGCTTTTGCCGATGGTTCCATTTTCTAAGGCGCGCGCATGGCGAAAGCAGTTAGCATCGTTTTGCAGCGCAAACCGCGCCCACCGACACAAACGACCAACACGATTCTGATGATAGAACCCGTGGCTTTCGGCTTTAATGCCGAGACCGCGGAAAATAACTATTTCCAACAGCAAACCACCAGCGTTCAGGCTAAAGCGTTGGCGGAATTTCACGCTATGGTCACTCTTCTGCGCGACCGCGGGGTAGAGGTTCTCACCTTTAAAGACCGCTTGTTACCGCATACACCCGATGCCATTTTCCCCAGCAGTTGCGTGAGCTTTCACGCCAATGGCAGAGCCCATTTGTACCCGATGTTTGCCAGCAATCGCCGTCGAGAAATCGACCACGACATACTCTACGCCATTAGGGACAAGGGTTTTGTACTCAGAGAGATTTATGATATGCGCAAGCTGGCTGACAGTCGACAGTATTTGGAGGGGACTGGCAGCATGGTTTTTGACCGCGTGAACGCGGTGGCCTACGCTTGCCGTTCGCCGCGCACCAGCGAACAGTGGTTTCGCAAAACCTGCAAACGCTTGGGTTATCAGCCCATGTTATTTACTGCCAAGCACAGTGTGACGTGGAAACGCCTGCCCATTTATCACACCGCCATCATGCTGTCAGTCGGTGAAACCTTTGCGGTGGTGTGTTTGGATAGTATTGATAAGCGCAAAGAAAAAGAGGCATTGCTAGATAATTTTGCCCGCACTGGCAAAGAATTTATTGCCATCAGCGAAAAACAGCTACAGCATTTTGCGGGCAATATGCGACAAGTGCGCACGGGCGACAACTTAGATGAGACGCTATTGGTGATGAGCACCCGCGCTTATAACAGCCTTGAAGCGGAGCAAATTGCCCGCCTAGAATCACACTGCCCCATTGTGCACAGCGATATTTCAACGATTGAGGACAATGGCGGAGCCAGTGTAGGCAGCATGATGGCAGAGGTGTTTCTGCCCAAGCGCGCCTCCCCTAACACATCGCGTGAGACCTAAACCATGAACATTTCAGCCTATTTTATTCGCCATCCCATCCCCGGCATTTTGCTCTTTGTGTTATTGTCGCTGGCGGGTGTCTACGGCTTTTCGCAAATGAAGGCTCAACTCTTTCCCGATGTGGATGTCCCCGTTATGGTCGTCACCGTGCCCGTACCCGGTGGCGCCCCCGAGCAGCTGGAAAACGACGTGGCACGTAAAGTCGAAGACAAGCTGGCGAGCATTAGCGGCCTCAAACACATTAACACCACTTTAGTCGACAATGCCGCGACAATTATCGTCGATTTTGACATCGACAAACCCGCACAAGAAGCTATGGAGGAGGTGCGCTCCGCCGTCAACGAAATCCGCGGCGATTTGCCCGCGGCCGCCGAAGCCCCCATCATCACCCAGTTTGATATCAGAGAGCGTCCCTTATTTATCTACAGCGTATCCTCGACCAATATGGATGCCGTTGACTTATCGTGGTTTGTTGACAACGACCTCAGCAAGGCCTTGCTAGGCATCCGCGGGGTGGGCGCTATCACCCGCGTTGGTGGCGTCGAGCGCGAAGTGCAAGTCTTACTCGACCCCACCGCCATTCAAGCCTATCAAACCACCGTCGGCGACATTTCCGCGCAAATTCGGCAAATGCAGCACAATTTTTCGGGCGGTGAAGCCGATTTTGGTGGTTTTAAACAACCGATTCGCACCATTGCCGCGGTACAAAAACCTGAGGACTTACAAAATGTCCGCATCACTTCTGCCAACGGCTTGATGACCAAATTGGGCGACATTGCCACCATCAAGGATACCTACAAACCGCCGACTTCCAAAGCTTTGCTCAACGGCAAAGAAACTGTGGCCTTTCTCGTCCAGCGCAGCAAGGGTTTTGGCGATGTCGAAGTCGGCAAGCAAGTGCGCGCCATGCTCGCCGATGTGCAAGCCAAAAATCCACACCTCAGCATTACCGAAGTCTTTGAAACCATGTCATTGGTGGAAGAAGATTACCACGGGGCAATCACTATGCTCGCCGAGGGCGCGGCGCTCGCCGTTTTCGTGGTGTTGCTGTTTTTAGGGGGCGCACGCCCCACGCTGTTTTTTGCTCTGGGTTTGGGCGGCGCCTACCTGATTTACCAGCATTTTGCCGCGCAATCGTGGGCGATTTACGCTGCCGCGGGCGTGGCACTGTTGCCCGTTATCCTGTTCTTTAATCATTTCAGGACAACGATTGTCGCCGCCATCGCCCTGCCGCTGTC
>PDWI01010636.1_pt1 | contig 10265 bp, 7 predicted proteins | sample 1430891 | NCBI WGS metagenome assembly PDWI01 (sample SAMN01162508, study PRJNA174530) | Oral metagenome, whole genome shotgun sequencing project. | biome: Marine environment; feature: Marine mammal; material: Swab sample of the gingival sulcus; isolation source: swab sample of gingival sulcus... | reverse complement strand
AATGAAAAAATTAAACATCTTATTGATTTTCGCTGTAATTATATTTTTTGCTTGCAACGAAAATACTTCTACTAATAGTAATAAAGTGAAAAACAACGACAGTAATAAAAAAGAGACTGTTGAAGAAGAGCAATCTTATGCTCCCGGCGATTATAAAGATTACAAAGGTGCCGAAGTCGCTTTTGTCAAAGAGGGTAAACTTTATTTTTATTATCCTCAAAAAAATGAAATAAAACAACTGGAAGAAGAAACAGAAAAAGTATTTAATTGCCACTTCGCTTATGACTCTGAAATTTTATATTACACAGTTATAAGAGACTCTATTTTATGGTTGAAAGAAGCTGATTATAGTGGTGATAAACCTTTAGAAATAAGAGAGGTATGTAATTTTGGCATAAACATAAAAGATTGTTTTTCTGAAGTTTGTCAAGAAAAAACAAAGTTACTTTCTATATCAGATGAAGTAATCTTAGAATATGAATATGAATATGAATATGAATATGAGAATTTTATACCCGAAAAAAAGATTGCTTATTCTTTGACAGACAAGAAAGCTCCTTATGAGGTCGCATTTGACGGAGAAATGCATATAATTGATGCTATAGAAGAGAAAAATAATAATCTCTTTTATAATGGTAATAATCTTAGTAAAAACCTTAGTTTAGATAGTCTTAATATCTCTTCGGAAGTTCCTATTAGTTTCAGTGAATGTAGATTATCAAAGGATAGTTCTAAACTTATTTTTGAAGTAAAACGTGAAGACTACGATACTTGGTCTTATCATCCTTGTTGTATATCAGATACTGATGGAAAGAATCAACAAATACTAAACTTTTCTATGTATTTTAATACTAAACCTATTTTCATTAGAAATAGGGTTGTTTTTCTTAGAGAAACCTCCTCAACCGAAGACTCACGTATAATATTAGCTATTACTAATGCCAAAGACAATAGTATATCGGAGATAGACGAATATGTTGATTATTATGCAGTTAGAGAACTTACACAAACTGAAAACGCAGGCGAAACGAATAATGCTGTTCTTGGCAAAGGAGAAATTTATGCTTATTTCTCTGACCCGGACGAAGAAAATCCGACTAATTTACGAAAAACTCCCGGTGGAGAAATTATTTATAAAATTCCTGTTAATCAAAGAGATGTTTTAGTATTCTCTTTGGTTGAATGCAAAAACAAATGGTTTAAGATAAAAGGTAATTTAGAAAGTTGTGTGCCTGAGAGAAGTCCTACCATAACATTAAATCAAGAATGTTGGGTACACTCTTCTGTGATAGCAGCAGGATTAATAGGTTCAATTGACAATCCGGTTATTCGTAAAGAGCCTGATATGAATGCTGAGGTCGTTGCAAAAATAAAAATGCCCTACGAAAATGTTATTCATTTCTTAGATATGAAGGGTGATTGGGTGAAAATTACTTGTACTGACGATAATAATATCAAACAAACAGGCTGGATACTTTCTGAATGGATTTGTGCTAATCCTTTAACAACTTGTCCATAATAATTTTAAAATGTAAATAAATTGTGAAATCAAATTTAAAAAACAGTAAAATGAAAAAGAAGCCTAATTTAAGTTTTCTACAAATCTGGAACATGAGTTTTGGATTTTTGGGTATTCAGTTTGGTTTTGGCTTGCAAAATGCTAATGTTAGCAGGATATTTCAGACTTTGGGTGCCGAAATGGACAATATCCCTATTTTATGGATAGCCGCACCAATAACAGGTCTTATTATTCAGCCTATTATAGGTCATTTTAGCGATAAAACTTGGACACGTCTTGGTCGGAGACGACCATATTTTTTGTTTGGGGCAATAATTGCGTCTATAGGCTTGTTTATAATGCCAAATTCGCCAAGTCTTTGGATTGCTGCCGGAATGTTATGGATAATGGATGCTTCCATAAATATCACTATGGAACCTTTTAGAGCATTTGTTGGAGATTTATTACCCGACAAACAAAGAACAACAGGTTTTGCCATGCAAAGTTTTTTTATTGGAACAGGAGCCGTAATAGCATCGGCTTTACCATACTTGCTGACAAATGTTTTGGGTATTGAAAATACCGCTCCCGAAGGCGTAATACCACCTTCGGTAAAAATTGCTTTCTTTACAGGAGCTGTAGTGTTTATTAGTGCTGTGTTGGTAACAGTATTTACAACAAAAGAATATTCACCCGAACAGGTTAAAGAATTTGAAGAAGCAAACTCCGAAAAAAGAAAAATACAAAATTACTCCGACGAATACGCTAAAAACAGTTCGTTTATAAGGTTAAGCATAATATTTGCCTTAATCGGGATATTTATTATGACCTTTGTATATATGCAAAATCTTGAAAAAGAAATATACATACTTTCGGGAATACTTCTATTGTTCTCGGTGCTAATGCTGATAGGCTGGTTGATGAGAAAGTATAAACAGGCAAAAAATGGACTGATAGAAATTTTTTCGGATTTAATAAAAATGCCAAAAACTATGAGGCAACTATCTGTTGTTCAGTTTTTTACGTGGCTAGGACTATTTGCTATGTGGATATATACAACAGCCGCAGTAACAGAACATATTTATGGAACAACCGATACCGGTTCGGCAGCATATAATGACGGAGCAGATTGGGTTGGAGTATTGTTCGGAATTTATAATGGAGTTGCCGCATTGTTCGCATTTTTATTATCTTTTATAGCTAAAATAACATCAAGAAAAATTACTCATACCATTTGTTTAATAATAGGAGGTATTAGTTTGGCATCTATTTATTTATTTGACGACCCCAATATGCTAATTATTCCAATGATAGGAATAGGAATTGCATGGGCAAGTATATTATCAATGCCTTATGCTATTCTTACAGCTGCACTACCCGAACACAAAATGGGAATATATATGGGAATATTTAATTTCTTTATTGTATTACCTCAAATACTTGCAGCTACAATATTGGGAGCAATGACAAAACATTTATTTAATCAACATGCCGTTTATACCTTAATATTTGGTGGAGGAATGATGATTTTAGCAGGAATAACAACACTCTTTGTTAAAGATATAGCGGAAGAAACAAAATAATAAACATAATAAAACTAAAAGTATGGAAATACAAAAAGACACACTAGTAACAATAAAATATAAACTCTACATAGGTGGGTTTGAAGAAGAACTTGTGGAAGCAGTAAGCGATGAAGAACCGGTAATATTTGTTCCGGGAAAAGAAGAAATGCTTGAACCTTTTGAAGAAAAATTAATAGGTCTTAAAGCTAATGATGATTTTAAATTTAAGTTGACAAAAGAAGAAGCATACGGCGAAATTGACCCCGAAGCAGTTGCAGAATTTCCCAAAGATATTTTTATTGACGAAAAAACCGGTAGAATCCCCGAAGAGGGCGACTATGTGCCAATGGAAGATGAAGACGGAAATGTTTTTGACGGTATTGCTGTTGAAATAAAAGAAAATAGTATCGTTATAGATTTTAACCATCCTTTGGCAGGCGAAGATTTATATTTTACCGGTACTGTTATTAAGGTCGAAAAGATTAACAATGATAAATAGAGTATAAAAATCTATTTAGTGTTTGCAAGAAGCGTAGTGAAACGAAACACAGCAAAGTTATAACTGTTTGATTTTGTATAGTTGTCTTGCTGACACTATTTATACTAAAATAACAATGTATGAAATTAGAAGAGCAGGAAAAGTTGCTTGAACGAATGAGGGAAATCGCTAAAGATAGCCCTAATAGTATAAGTATAATTGAAACCAGCGTAGAACCGTCTATACAAATAGAATTTTTTGAATTGTTACAAAAAGCCGGTGCTGATAATATCGAAGAAGATATTGATATAGATAAATTGTATCAAGAACTTATATCCGAAGAAACCGGTATTGACAGAAAGAAAAATATTCTTGTTAATCTAACAGCATTGGGAGAGGTCGAAAGTTATAGATTACTCGAAAAATACATGGATGTTGCTGACGATGATATGGTTACTTGGTCTTTTTTAGCTTGTCAGCAAGGTAGAATGTTCTTAGAATCTAAACTTTTAGAGGAATCCAAAATATATATAGCATCAGGATTAGGCGGAAAAGAATATCGCCTCAGGTACGATATAGTTATATTTGCAAATAAAGACAGCTATTCTGAATCTCAAAAAAACATAGTAACAGGAGAAGTCAATTACTTCTTTAAAAAAGAAGACAGCATTGTTGAGAATATTAAATTTATCGAAAAATATGCAATATGTACTGTGTTAGTACCTGTATATGTTGATATTGTAAAGCTGATAAATAATATAATTAAAGAAATTAACGAATATGGAAATTTCGCAAAGGAAAATGTTTTTATAACTAACGAAAAATCAATAAATATAGAGGAGTTAGATAGTTTAAGCAGGGGCACTATGTGATAATTATAAATGTTTCTTTTGGCGATATTTTATAAATGTAATTTATGGAACAAAAAAAGGTAAAAATAGACGCTTCTTGGTATCATCATTTAAAAGATGAGTTTGATAAGGAATATTTTTATAAACTAAAAGATTTTATTGTAAACGAGAAGTTAAAATATAAGGTCTTCCCAAAAGGTTCGCAGATGTTTGCTGCATTTGATTTTACTCCTTTCTATAATGTTAAGATTGTAATTTTAGGACAAGACCCTTATCATGGAGAGGGACAAGCACACGGTTTATGTTTTTCTGTTCCGAGAGGAGTGAGGGTACCGCCATCGTTAAAAAATATTTATAAAGAATTAAATACCGATGTTGGTTTTGAAATTCCGAATCATGGGTGTCTTGAAAAATGGGCAAAACAAGGAGTATTTTTATTAAATGCAACTTTGTCGGTACGTGCAAATAGTGCCGGTTCGCATCAAAATAAGGGTTGGGAAATATTTACAGATAAAACTATCTCAATATTAAGCGAGAAAAAAGAAAACCTTGTGTTCCTACTTTGGGGAAGGTATGCAAGAGAAAAGAAGAAAATAATAGATAGCTCAAAACATCTAATTTTAGAAGCTGCTCACCCTTCGCCATTAAGTGCATATAATGGTTTCTTTGGCTCTAAACATTTCTCTCAAACCAATAACTATCTAAAAAATAATGGTAAAGAAATTATAGATTGGAGCTTGTAGGAATTGTTTTGGGTTTAACCCAATAAATTTTTCAATGTATTTATATTTATATATATTTGCCGTCATAAAAGTTGTAAGTACATTTCGGGGTGTGGCGCAGTTGGTAGCGTGCTACGTTCGGGACGTAGAGGCCGGAAGTTCGAGTCTTCTCACCCCGACAACTTTTTTAAGTTAGGAGTTTTAAGTTAGGAGTTGAAAGGGACAAGGTACAAGTCGCAAGGTACAAGTCGAAAGTTAATTGATGTACTTTTACCTTTTTCTTGTAGATTTTAGATGTTATTACAAGTTAGTTTTGTCATGATTTTTGTTCCAAAAATCCCGCCAAAACCTAACCGCCAACAGGTACAAGCAGTTAGGAGTTGTGAGTTGTAAGTTAGGAATTTTAAGTTGTGAATTTCGGTAAATATGTATAAAACCACTACATGAACTGCCTTTTGTAGTAAAAAATCCCTTTTTTTTTTGTTTTGCTACTTCTTTGTGTTTACATCTATAAGTCTGTTTATTACAGTTTTGTATTTGTCTGGGAAGTCGGGTATTTTATTGTTGTTGGTATCCTCGAAACTTTGTAAGTATCTTACAAGAGCCAACCATTCTTTACCTTCTTGAATGCCATTTTTGTTTTTATCAAAATCTATCCAAGTTTTTTTCATGTTTTTAATTGGGTTTCCATTTTTATCTTTAGGGACAATTTTGATAAGTCCTAATGTCATTCCTTTAATTTCGCCTACAAATTCGAGCATGTAAGAATTGGCTGTTAAGCTGTATAATGTTTTATCTTTTTTAGAGAAATTTATTTCTTTATCGTTGATTTTTATGCTTTGTATTTTGTGTAATATTCTTTTGTTAGAGTTGTATTTTACTTCTATTCCGCTATAAAAACAATAATATGCAGGTTTCATTTTAGTAGCAACAATTAGTAGTTCTATAAAATTTTTAATTTCTCTACCTGTTAAATAAACTTTTGCTAAAGGATATCCGGGTATATTATCTTTTCCATTTCCTAGGCTCATAACTCTAAAAGCATCGGCAACCGTCTGAACTCCTTCTTGTCCCGGTCTGAATTTATCTCTAATAACACCTGCAGCAATTAAGGCAATATCTGTAGTTTCTTCGGAATAGTTGTTTACATAATAACGTAAAGCGTCGGCAATAAGTGGTCCTAAATTTCTTTTTTTAAGATCGGCATACTCGTTGCTGTAAAGTAGATAGTCGGTTTCGGCCAGAGGTTTATAATATCCTAGTTTTAAGGGTTTAAGTAATTCGTCATCTATTTTCCTAATACGTTTTGCTATTTCTTGATGTATTTTACAATCTCCTTTTATCTCATCGTTTACAGGTATAAGTTGATATTTTGCCGATTTTATTTCTCCATCTTGTATATTTAGTTCAAATCGTCCTACATTTTTACCTTGAGCACCTGTTTGAACTATCGGAGTACCGTCTATCCAAATTGGCTCATTAACAACTACATGAGTATGTCCGCTAATTATAACATCTATATCTTTTACTTTTTTGGCAAGTTCTATATCTTCTCCTACCCAATTACCTTTTTTATCTTTTACTACTCCGCTGTGAGAAACACAAATAACGAAATCAACATTTTCTTGCTTTTTGAGAATTTTAGCAGTTTTCTTTGCCGATTTTATATAGTCGGGGATTTTTAACGGAACTGTTTTGGGAGCAACTTCATCAGCATCTCTTCCAAGCAATCCGAATACTCCAATTCGCATTCCGTCTCTTTCTATGATATGATATTTTTTTATAATTCCTTTGTTGTATAATTCTTCAAAACTATCGTCTTTACTGTCTTTGTCGTTAAATTCGACATTTGCGAGTGTTAGTGGCGGAATAGCACCTTTTTGCATACTGGTTTTGATAATTTTTGTTAATGCTTCAGGTCCAAAATCAAATTCATGATTTCCTAATCCTACTACATCAAACCCCATTTTTTCCATTAAGTTTAACTGAAAACCATCTTGGGTTTCAAAAACATGAAAAAATGTTCCCATTAAAAAATCTCCTGCATCTAAAACTATGGTATTGTTGGGATATTTCTCTTTGTTTTCGGATATTATTGTTGCTATTCTTGCAAATCCGCCTAATGTTTTGTCGTTATTTGTTATACATGGTGTGTATTCTAGTTCGGGCGAAAAACCTGTTATGTTACTGTGTAAATCGTTTGTATGTATAATAACTAGTTTACCCGACTTTGATTGAGCTATTGTAAATAAACTAATAAAAGATGCTACTAATAATAATGTAAGATGTTTCATTTTTTTTAATTTTTAATTGTTTGCTGTTTAATTATATCTATTTCTTTTAATTTGGTGTCGCTTATGGGGTTACATTTACCTAATAGTAATGTGTTGAAGTGTATATTACAAGTGTTTTCAAGAACTTCCATTTTATTGAAAACGTCTAAAAGTGTTTTTCCGACACATATTGCACCATGATTTTTCATTATTGCGGTGTCTTTATGTTTTAATTTTTCGGCACAAGCATTTGCAAGTTCTTTTGTTCCCATTGTCTGATAATCAATGACTTCTATATCTCCAAGTATAAATCTTGCTTCTCCTGTTATTGATGAAAGTGGTTTTGTTCCTGTAATGGCAAAAGTGCCGGCATAAACAGGGTGTGCATGAGCAATAGCGTAAACATCAGGACGTGCTTTATATATGTACATGTGCATATTTAGTTCCATACTAGGTTTTAAATTTGGAGTAAGGTTTTCTCCATTAGGAGCAAATACAATTATGTCTTTAGCTCTTATGCTTGATTTGTCTATGCCTGTTGCTGTTATAAATACACGATTTTCGTTATCTCTAAGACTTATATTGCCTCCTGTTGATGTTGTTAAGCCTTGTTTATATAACTTACGCATTGTTTTTGCAACCTCTTTACGCTCTTCTTTAAATATCATTTTTCAAAAATTAATTGTTATCTTTCAAAACCTTTATTATAGACGCTTTATCGGCTTTGATGATGCCTTTTTCTGTTATAATTCCTGTTATTAAACTTGCCGGAGTTACATCAAAAGCAGGGTTATAGGCTGTAGAATTAGGATTTGCGGTTAATATTGTTTGTCTCCTGTTATTTTTATCTATTCCTACCGAATATAATACTTCTTTTTCGTCTCTTTGTTCTATCGGAATTTCTGTACCTGTTTTTTTTGTTGGGTCTATTGTAGGTGTTGGAGCTGCAACATAGAAAGGTATATTATAATATTTTGCCGCAATTGCTTTTTCTAAAGTTCCAATTTTATTTGCTGTATCTCCATTTGCTGCAATTCTATCTGCACCTACTATAATAAGGTCTATTTTCTTTTGAGACATATAATGAGCTCCTGCATTGTCGGGGATTATAGTGTGTTTTATACCTTGTTGTGCTAGTTCCCATGCTGTTAGTTTTGCACCTTGTGAACGAGGGGCTGTTTCGTCAACAAGTACGTGTATTTTTTTGCCTGACAAATGTGCTTCGTAAATAGGAGCTAATGCCGAACCATAATCTACAAGAGCTAACCAACCGGCGTTGCAATGTGTTTCTATAGTGTAATTATCTTGTATCAGTTTATTGCCATGAATACCTATTAATCTGCCTTGTTCGGCACACTCATCTACAACTGCTTGGGCTTCTTTAATAGCATAATCCTTTGATATCTTTGATGCAGATAATACCCGGCTAGTTGCATACGAAAGGTTTACTGCTGTCGGACGTGTTGAGTCTATTTTAGTTTTTGCGGTTTCTAATTCTTTATATAAAATATTTTTGTCGTTTATGGTTAATATCGTTTGAAGCATTGCGTAAGCTGCTGCTGCACCAATAGAGCCTGCTCCTCTAATTGTCATATCTTTTATCGCATTACAGGTGTCGTTTACAGTTTTGCATTCGTGGATAGAAAAATTAAATGGAAGTTTGTTTTGTTCTATCATCATTACACTAGTTCCATTCATCCATATTGAACGATATGATTTTGTCCCTACTTTCATAATTTTTTTTCAAATGTAAATAATATTTATTCAGTTACATAATTTTTTTGACAATTTGGGTTTAACCTATAAAGTTTTAGTTTTTTAGTTTTTGTAGGTATCAAATCATATTTATCTTCAAGCATTTTGCTATTACAGTTATCTATCGAAATATAATATTTATGAATATTGTTTTGATTATACTCTAAACTAACATTCCCATATCTTGACATATAAGCATGTAAAAACCACATTGTACGCATTTCTGGACAAATATTTATTGTTTTATCTTTTCCCACAACCTCTATTATAGTTTTACTATCTAAAACAATATCTTTGTCTCTGCCCACTCTATTTATTTGACTTACCGACAATGAAATGCCTATAAAAACGACACACAAAGTAATTATTTTAAATATTTTATATACTTTAGCACTTATTTTCATATTATCAACAACTGCACTTATGATAGGATATAAATAATATGCTAGTCCTATAGCAAATATAGGATATACGGTTAATATATAAAATCCTCTTTGTTTCAGACTAATCATAACAGGGATAACACCTGATAAAGTTATTGCAAAAAACACCAATGCTTCTTTTATATTTTTCTTAAATAAGTGCTTGTTAACTTTCTTTTTTAAAGCAAGTATTATCGCTATTAACGAAAAAATAAGCGGAAAAATAATACTCTTAAAAAAGTCTCCAATTATAGCAAAACGACTATTAACAGTTTGTATGTTTTCAAAACTACCTATAATTTGTATCTTAAAATAACTTAACATACTTATTTGAGCACTCGGGATTAGAAAATACAGTAATACAATCGGTAATATTGTAACTAAAACTAGGATAAAGCTATCTATTATCATTTGCGAAAAATTTCGTTTACGCATTAAAGCCCAAATAAAAAATGGACTTCCCCAAATGTATAAACAAACAAAACCTTTTGTTAAAAGTGCAAGAAAAAGTGCTAATCCCGATAAGATTATCCAAATAAAGCGTCTTTTATCAAAGCTATTCAAATAAAACAACAAAGACAAACAAACAAATACGCTCATAGTATTTTCGAGCATATTATTAGCTAACGCCCATGTTACTCCACCGCTACTAAGCCATAAAAGTAGAGGAAACCAACCGGTTTTTTTATCTCCTGTAAGCT
>PDWI01010635.1_pt1 | contig 10265 bp, 11 predicted proteins | sample 1430891 | NCBI WGS metagenome assembly PDWI01 (sample SAMN01162508, study PRJNA174530) | Oral metagenome, whole genome shotgun sequencing project. | biome: Marine environment; feature: Marine mammal; material: Swab sample of the gingival sulcus; isolation source: swab sample of gingival sulcus... | reverse complement strand
ATACAAATTTTTTTGAAGATAATCAAAAAATTAAAATAAAAAAAATAGAAAAATTATACTCAATTAAAATTTTAAAAATTTCTAAAATAAAAAATGGAATTTTAAATTCTAATTTTTTATTAGAAGCTGAAGATAAAAATAAAATTTTAAAAAAATATATTCTTAGAATTTTTGAAGCAGATAGAAGTCTTAGAGAGGAAGAAGAAGAAATAAAATTTTTATTTGAGATTTCAAACTTTATTCCTGTGGCTCTTCCACTTAAAAATAATATGGAAAAATATATTTTAGAAATAGAGGATGGAAACTACATTTCACTAGAGGACAGAGCTTTAGATTGTGGAGAGTTTAAAAAAATTTCTCTTTTTGAATATATTGATGGAGAAACTTTAACAGAAACTAATGAAAATTATTTACAACAAATAGGAGAATATTTGGGAAAAATACATAGTTTTTCAAAAAATACAAAGAAAGAGAATTTTAATAGGAGAAGTAGAATAGATTTTGATTTTTATTTAGAAGAAATAAAAAATAATTTGGCGGTGAAAGAGGGAGTTGAACTCTCAGTAGAAAAATATAAAAAAAAGAAAATTCTAGATAAAGAATTTAAAAAAATATTACAACTTGCAGAAGAAATAAAAGATATAAATTTTGAAAATTTACCAGCAGGAGTAATTCATTCAGATATTTTTCAAGATAATGTTATAGTAAAAAATGAAAACATAGTAGGAATAATAGATTTTAATGAAGCATGCTATGGAGCTTTTATTTATGACATAGCAATTATTATAAATTTTTGGATAAAAAATAGAAAATTTCATAAAAAAAAGGAAGAAGAACTTATAAAAATGTTCTTATCTTCTTATTCAAAATATAGACAAATTGAAAAAATAGAGGTGGAATTTTTAGATCTTGTTTGTAAAAAAATAATATTACTTTTTATTTTTTTAAGATACTATAAAGAAAATATAGAAAAAATTTATGATAAGAATTATGAAGTTGAAGAAAAAAATTATAAAAATTTAATGGAGCTGTTGTAAATTTGAAAACAGCTCCTATTTTTTAATGTCTAGATTATTTTTTCTTTAATTTTCTAAGAGAGCTGTGTATATTCCATCTATCGTGAAACCACATCCACTGCTCTGGATATTTTTTAATAACTTTTTCAATTTCAGAAATTAGAATTTGAGTATTTTTATTAACATCGTCTTTAAAATTATTTGTCTTTTCTAATTTTATTTCATCTCCAATATGTATAGTACAAGTATTATCTTCATGCATAACATTATATATTAAAATTAAAGGAATACCATGTTTTAATGCTAAAGATACAGCACCAGTTGGAGCTTTTGCATCTTTTCCAAAGAAATCTACAATTGTTCCGCTGTCCCTATGATCAGAAAATAAAGCGATTATTTTTTTTTCATTTATTTTTTCAAAAAGTTCTCTACTTGTATTACGAGATTTTTCAATAATCTGTACATTAGAATACCTAGCTCTTAATTTATTCATATAATTATTTATATATGGGTTTCTTTGTTTTTTTGCAACAGTTACAATTTCATAATTTTCAGCAGCTTTTAAAGTTGCTTCCATATTTCCCATATGAATAGTTGCAACAATAAGCCCTTTATTTTGAGCAATAATTTTATCTATACTTTCTTTATTTATTATTTTCACATTTTTTTTCTCATTTAAATATTTATCAAACCACAAAACACATAAAAATGCCTTTATCATTATTTGAAAAGATTTTATAGCTAATTTTTCTAATTCTTTTAAATTTTTTTCTGGGAAAGCCATCTTTAAGTTTAAAATAGCTATTTCACGTCTTTTTTTTACAAACTTATAGGTTAAGTTCCCTAAAAAATTGCCAAAAGAAAATCTTAAATTTTCTGGAAATAACATAAGAATAAATATAAAAGTTCTGCTTAATATATATTGAAATAAATACATCCGTTTCTCCTAATAAAATATTTTTAAATTATAGTGTATTCTATTATACTATTAAAATTAATAAAAATAAATAGTGAATTAAAAATAACATCCATAACTATACAGATGTTATTTTTATATACAAGAAAATTATAAATTAATTTTTATCTAATTATTCTTTATTTAATTATTTATCCTGTGGTAAAATTTTATTTAAAACAACTCCTATTAAAGCTGCTATTGCAAGTCCAGAAACTGATATGCTACCCCAAACCTTTATATTGTCTATTGCCATACCTAAGACAAAAATCAATGCTGCTATAACTAAATTTCTTGAGTGTGAAAAATCAAGTTGTGCATCTACAATTGTTCTAACTCCAACTGCTGCTATCATCCCAAATAAAATTATTGAAACTCCTCCCATAACTGGTGTAGGTATAGTTTGAAGAATTACTCCAAATTTTCCAATGAAACCAAGTATTATTGCAATACAAGCAGCTATCCTCAAAACCGAAGGATCATAAACTTTAGTAACGGCTAAAACTCCAGTATTTTCTCCATATGTTGTATTTGCTGGTCCGCCTATCAAACCTGCACACATTGTTGCAAGTCCATCTCCCAATAGTGTTCTGTGTATTCCAGGATTTTTAAAAAAGTCTTTTCCAACAACTGCCCCATTAGTTGTAATATCTCCTATATGCTCTATAAAAACAACCAAGGCTATAGGTGCTATTGCTATAACTCCTGTATAGCTAAACTTAGGTATAGCAACTAAAGTGTTAAAGGCATCACTTGAAAGACCCAACCAACCAGCTTGAGCAACATCGGTAAAATCTACTATTCCTAAAAAAATTGCCAGTATATATCCAACTGTTACAGAAATTAAAATTGGAACAAGCCTAAAAAAAGATTTTTCTAAAATACTTATAAATACCATTGTTGCAACAACTGTTCCTGAAATCATTAAACTATTTATATCAAAACTATTATTTGAATAACCAGCCATACTTAGAGCAACAGGGCTTAATCTCAGTCCAATAACCATTATTATAGGTCCTACAACAACTGGTGGGAAAAAAGATTTTATTTTTTCTACTCCAAATTTTAAAATAACCAAAGACATTATCATGTAAACTACTCCAGCTGCTATAATTCCACCTTTTAAAACTTCTATCCCCTGTTCTTTTAAAATAAGAGCAATTGCACCTATAAAAGCAAACGATGAGCCAAGAAAAACAGGAACTATCCCTTTTGTTACTGAATGAAATACTAAAGTTCCAAGTCCAGCACTAATAAGAGCAATAGATGGATTTAATCCTGTTAAAAACGGAACAAGAACAGTCGCACCAAACATTGCTAAAACATGTTGAATTCCCAAAACTATTTTGGTTTTAAAATTTAAATCTTTCATAAAATTTCCCTCCCTATAAATTATAAATGTTTAAAAGTATATTTACTCTCAAAAAAAAAGATAGATTACTCTATCTTTAGTAAATTATTTTTTTAACTTCTCAATAAATTTTGTTTCATCAATTATAAATCTAGTGTGATTCCCCTCTCCTACAAGACTTTCACCTTCATAAACAGCAACGTCAAATACAAGTCTTTTTCTATCAATTTCTTTTAAAATAGAAACAACTTTTAGTTTAGCTCCAACTAAACTGGCTTTTAAATGTTTTACATTTACTTCTGTTCCAACTGTTGTAAGATTCTCTTCTAATTCTTCTTGTGCTAACTTTAAAGATGCTTCTTCCATCCAAGCAATCATAAAAGGTGTAGCAAATACTTCAATAGCACCTGATGCTGCTTTTGCAGCTGTGTCATTTTCTGTTACAATTTTTTCAAATTCTAATTTTTTACCAACTTCTAACATTGAAATTTCCTCCTAGAATTCTAAATTCTTCTCAAATTTTTATCATTATACATCATTATTATTTATAAGTCAATACTTTAAGAAAAAAATTATATTTTTTTAACAGATATAACTTTTACAACTCTACCATTTATTTTAAAATACTCCTGCATTTCTTCTGAAATATCTATATCATCATATTCTGGATTATCACTTTTTAAAGTTATTATTCCTAATTTATCTTTAACTTCTAATCTTTTTATATATCCTTCATTGCAATATGTTACGACATATATTTTATTTTTTACATAATCTAAATTATGAGGATCTACAAGAGCAAACTCTCCTTCTTCTAATGTAGGAGTCATACTATTTCCAGATATTTCAACAAAAAAACTATCCTTAGAGAAAGCTCCTTTAGAAATTGGCATATAACGTGTTGGAGCATAAAAATTTAAACAACCAAAACCAGCACTAACTTTTCCATAAACAGGAAGATTTAAAATTTCATCAGATTTTAAAGAATTTATAGATTTTTCATTTTGCATTTTTTCTGGAAGTTGAGACTTTATATATTCTTGAGTTAATATATCTTTTTCTTCTGTATAAACAGCGATAACTTTTTCAAAAAAAACTTTAGAAACAGGCGCATTATTTTTTTCTATTTTATCAATAAATGAAAAAGATATATCCATCTTTTGAGCTAATCCTCTTAAACTATCCTTGTTTTTTTTTCTAATTTCTTTTAATACACTTCCAAAAGACATAAGAACCTCCTATTTTTAATCCAATTAATAATAAAAATTTATTACACTTATTATAGCACATTAATAACTTATTTGTAAACTTTTTAAATTACAAAAAATTAAATTTTTATAGAAAATTAGAAAAATCAGTTGACTTTGTATCCTTAATATGATACATTATTTTTATAAGATGTAACCTATATAGATAACAATTTAAAAAAGGAGATGTTAATATGCATTGTTTAGAATTTAAAAAAAGATTGAACTCATTAAATGAAAAAGATAAAAAATATGTTTATACATTAACTTTAATGGATGCTGTAAATTATTTAAATGATTATAATTTTGTTTAAAAATTAATATTCATATATTATAAAAAGGAAATAATATCTAGATAGATACTTTTTCCTTTTTTTTATTTAAAGTATAAATTTAAATATTTTTTGATTAATTTTTTAAGATAGAAAAATAGATTTAACTACAAGTGTATCTTTTTTATGTTACTTATGTTTTATACAAAACATAAACTATTCATTAAAAAGTTTACTTAAATTTTTTATTTATTTTGTAATTTGATTAGGTTACATTCATATCCTATTAATAATATTTAATCAACTTAATTTAAATTATGAAAGATTAATTAAACCATTGTTCCTAATTGTTCTCCTGCAATTAAATGAAAATGAATATGATAAACAGTTTGTCCACCATATTTATTACAGTTAGAAACAATTCTGTATCCATTTTTATCTACATTTAAATCTTTTGCTAACTTTTTAATGACTAAATAAATTTTTCCTATAAGTCTTTCATCTTCCTTACTAATATCATTTATTGTTGGAATTTCTTTTTTAGGAACTACCAATATATGAATTGGAGCGACTGGAGCAATATCTTTAAAAGCTATTACATCATCATCTTCATATACAATATCAGCTGGTATCTCTCTATTTATTATCTTAGTAAATAATGTTGCCATTTTTAATCCTCCATTAAAATTAAAATAAATTACACTGTTCTATTTGTTCAACTCTTCTTTGATGTCTTCCACCCTCAAAAGATGAAGCTAAAAATTCGTCAACTATATCAAGAGCTAAAACATCTCCAATTATTCTAGCACCTAAAGCTAAAATATTAGCATCATTATGCTGTCTTGTTAATTTTGCCATTGTTGTATTTGTACAAAGTGCTGCTCTAACACCTGAAATTTTATTTGCTGCCATTGAAATTCCTATTCCAGTCCCACAAATAAGTATCCCCAAATCAGCTTCTTTGTTAACTATTGCATTTGCAACAGCATGTCCATACTTTGGGTAGTCAACAGAATCTGTACTATGAGTTCCCATATCTATAAGTTCAATATCAATTTTTCTTTCAAGATGTTTTTTTATTTTTTCTTTTAATTCAAATCCACCATGATCTGCACCTAAAGCAATTTTCATATCATTATCTCCTTAATTTTAATTTTTCTTTCACTATAGACTAAAATTTTGCTCATCATTAATATTGATTTACAATATAAATCTTCACTTCAACTTAAAAATTAGTTTTTATTATTAATGCTCACACTCATCAAAATGAACATGTCCGTGGTCTAGTTCTTCAGCAGTAGCTTCCCTAACTCCTGCAACTTCTACTTCAAATAATAAATCTCTTCCAGAGAACGGATGGTTAGAATCTGTAAAAATTTTATCTCCATCTATCTCTGTTATAACTGCAAACGATTCATTTCCATCATCTAACTCAACAACAAATTCCATTCCTTCATAAATATCATCAAAGTCTGCAAAATCAGCTCTTGTTAATTCTTCAACTAACTCAGGATTATAATCTCCATAAGCTTCATCTTTCGATACTTCCACTGTTGTTTTATAACCTTTAGATTTCCCATCTAATGCAGCTTCTATTTTTGGTAAAAATTGTCCAAAACCTTGGATATAATAATAAGGTCCTAACTCTGATGTTTCTTCTAAGATTTCTTTTGTTTCTGCATCATATAATTTATATTCTAATGAAACTATACTATTTTCTTCAATTTTCATAAAATCCTCCTTAAAAACTACTTATAAATATTTTTTGTGTTTCAATTCATTCTAAGTATAACATAATTATAAAAAATAACTAAGGGGAATTTATAACTTTATACACATATTTTTTAAAACTATTTCTTTATTTTTTTTAGAAGTTAAAAATTCAAGTAAAAAAAAAGCTAAATTTAATGAATTTCCTGGACCTGAGCATGTTAATAAATTTTTATCCACACAAATTTCTTTTTCAATAGGAATAACATCAAATTTTTTTAATTGATTAAAATATCTTTTGTTATCCAATAGATAAGTCGTAACTTTTTTATTTTGTATTTCTCCTGTTTCTAATAAATTTATAACTCCACTGCAAATTCCTACAATATATTTATTATTTTTTTCAAAGTAATTTACCAATGTTTTAAAATTAGAGTTTTCTTTATCCTTAAAAAAATTATTTTTACCAAAACCACCTGGAACAATTAAAGCAGAAAAATCTTCTAATGATAATTTTTTTAAATAATTTTCATCAAGAATTTTATCTACAAGAATTTCTCCACCCCAAGTACATTTTATTTTTTTACTTAATGCAAGAGTTTCAACTTTAATATCTTTAGTTCCCACTATATTATTCCAACCAAAAATATCTGTAAAAGTTGCAATCTCAAATAGCTCTGCTCCTTCAAATAGGAATATTAAAATTTTTTTCATTGACTATCTCCATTCTAATTATTTAAATAAAATAACAAAAGGAGCAATATAAAATAATTGCCCCTAAATATTAAATTTAATAAATATTTCCTGCAAGTCCCACAATTTCTTTTGCTCTTTTTATTTTTTCTATTGCAATATTTCTTGCTTTAAGAGAGCCTTCATTTAAAATATCCTGAACCAAATTCATATTCTCTTTTAATTTTTCTCTTTTTTCTCTTGCCTCTCCAAAATATTCAAGCATAGAATTTAAAAGCTCTGTTTTTGCATGACCATAACCAAAGTTCCCCGCTAAAAATTTTTCTTTTAATTCATTTTGTTTATCTATGTTATTAAATAAAGCATAAATTTTTGCAATATTGTTATCAGGATTTTTAGGTTCTTCAAGTGGAGTTGAATCAGTTACTATACTCATAATTTGTTTTTTTAATTCTTTTTTTGAAGCAAACATGTTTATAGTATTTCCATAAGATTTACTCATTTTTTGTCCATCTGTTCCTGGTATTATTGCAGAATTTTCTAAAATTAAAGGCTCTGGTAATTTGAAAAAATCAACTTCATATTGTTGATTAAACTTCATTGCAATATCTCTTGCCATCTCTAAATGTTGTTTTTGATCTTTTCCAACGGGAACTAAATCAGAATCATAAATTAAAATATCTGCTGCCATTAAAATTGGATAAGTCAAAAGACCTGTGTTAGGGGAGAAATTTTTTGCGATTTTATCTTTGTATGAATGTCCTCTTTCTAGTAGTCCAACAGGAGTTACGTTTGATAAAAACCAAGATAATTCAACATGTTCTGGGACATTTGACTGTAAAAAAATTGTAGATTTATTTGGGTCAAGCCCCAATGCTAAATAATCTAAAACTATATTATATGAATTTTCTCTCAATTGTTTTGGATTAGTCAGAGATGTAAGTGAGTGATAGTCTGCAATAAAATAAAAACCATCATAGGTATTTTGAAAATCTAAAAACTGTTTGATAGCCCCAAAATAATTCCCGAGATGTAGTATTCCACTTGGTTGAATTCCTGATAAACTTCTTTTCATTATTTTATTTTTCCTCCTAATCTTTTTCTTTAAATTTTTTTCAAAATAAAATTTTTAATAAATTATAACATATTTTTAAATTTTTATATAAAAAATAATTTTAACTTTAAAGTTAAATTTTAAAAAGATGAATTTATGTTTTATTTCTAAATTAAAAAATTGAAAATAAATTAAAGAAGTGTTAAAATTAAACTAAGTTAGCAATATAAGTTAGATAGATTTTATTTATAAAAAAATTAGGAGGCTTTTGGTGAAAAATAAAATTTCAAATAAAAGGAGTAAACGTTATTTTTTTCTAATTGGTGGAGTATTTATTGAACCTACTGCAATAGAAATACAAGCATGTGTACGTGCCAAATTATTTAAAGAATATTTTAATGTTATGCCAACTATAATTACTCATGGTTTTGAACCTAATCTAAAAACAAATTTGAAAGTGCATTGTGAAAGTAGAGACTACAAAGAAGAAATTCCAATTTTTAGTATTTTTGATTTCTACTGTGATAAAATGGATAAGGCAGAGCATATTAATAATCAGTCCTATGAGTGGCAACAAAACTTCAGATATGAAGTAGATAGAAATAATTTAAACAATTATTACGTTTTTAACGGAGAAAAATTACAAATGTATATTCAGTATCATCCTTATACTAGATTAATTGATTATGTAAATTATATAAGTCATGTGGGGAATGAAATAAAAATAATTAAACGTGATTACTATGATGAGCAAGGATATCTTTCTCAAACTGGTGTAGTTGACCCTAAGACAAAAGCAGAGAAAGTGAAATATCTTTTAGATAGAAATGGAAAACAACGTTTAGAAATCCATTATAATATTATTGGAAATAACCAGCCAAAAGTTACTAAAATATTTGTTTATAATAAAAATGGAATGGTAACAAATATCTTTGATTCGCATGAAGATTTAGTTGCTGATAGTTTACAAAAAATAGCTGATTTATATCCTGATGATGAACTTTACTTTTTTATAGAGCATTCAATTTTTTATCAAGCTCTAAGAAAATTAAAACATCCAAATAAAAATATTATTTCAATCTTTCATGATATACATACTATTTCACCAGAAGTTGAAGATGCTCCATACCATAAACATTTTACTGATGCTTTGGCTGAAGCTAGAACAAATTCTGAGTTATCAACTATTATTTTAACTGATAAACAAAAAGAAGATATAGAAAAAAGACTTATAAAATTTGATAATTTACATGTTATTCCTAATACTATAAATTATGATTTTCCTCAGGTAGAATTTGAAAAAAGAGATAGATTTTTACTAACTAGTTTTGTAAGATTATCTCCAGTTAAACAAGTTGATAAAACTATAGAAATGTTTTCTATAGTAAAAAAAGCTTTTCCTCAAGCTAAGTTAGAAATATATGGGGTAGGTGAATTACATGAAATGTTACAGCGAAAGATTAATAACTTATCTTTAACAGAATCAGTTAAATTAAAAGGATTTATTAAAAATCCATATAAAGTATTTGAAAAAGCTGGTTTAACATTACTTACAAGTCGTAGCGAAGCTTACCCTCTAGTTATAACTGAAAGTTTAGCTACAGGTTGTCCTTTTATTAGTTTCGATGTTAACTATGGTCCATCTGATATGATTAAAAATGGAGAAAATGGGTATTTAATTTCTCCAAATAATATAGAAGAAATGGCTAGAAAGATAATTTTTTTACTTAATAATCCTGTTTTACATAAAAAAATGAGTGAAAATGCTTATAAAAGTAAAAATAAATTTTCTATGGAAACGGTTGTAAAAAAATGGAAAGAGTTTTTTGAAAAACTAGAAAATAAAAACAATTAAGAAAAAAAGCTGGAGTTTTCCAGCTTTTTTATATCTAAGAAAATTATAATTTGACTTTTCTTTTTGGGATATGTACTCTCATATTAGCAGCATCTAAGAACTTCTAGCAAAC
>PDWI01012138.1_pt1 | contig 10266 bp, 9 predicted proteins | sample 1430891 | NCBI WGS metagenome assembly PDWI01 (sample SAMN01162508, study PRJNA174530) | Oral metagenome, whole genome shotgun sequencing project. | biome: Marine environment; feature: Marine mammal; material: Swab sample of the gingival sulcus; isolation source: swab sample of gingival sulcus... | reverse complement strand
TTTTGAAGCTGTTTTAATATTTAAACTATCGTCTTTCAATAATTATGATTTGTATTAATCTTCTGCAAAAATATAATAACTATTGAAATTATACCCAATAATTAGTTAGAACTTCGATTTTAGGTAAATTGTATAAGGTTAGTATGAAGATAATTAACCAAAAAAAATAGCACCAACCTGCAATAGGTTGATGCTAACAACTGGATTATTCAAAAACTTCAAACTAAATTAAACCACTAAACTACTACTTGATTTTTACTGAAATAGGTCCTTTATCTATTTCTTCCTCTCGTTTTTTTAACGAAACTGTCAATATTCCATTCTTGTATTCTGCATTGATAGAATTTTTGTCAATGCTTTTAGGAATTGTAAAAACTCTCTTAAATGCACCGAAATGATACTCTCTTTTGATGTAGTTTTCCGTAGCATTTTCTTCTTTCTCTTCAAATTTAGAAGATATTATCAACTCGTCTTTGTCGATGTCGATACTGATATCGTTTTTGTCAATTCCGGGTACAACTATATCCAAAAGGAAACCATCTTTTTCCTCAATAATATTTACCGCAGGTTGAGTATAGCTTCTAACGTCTGAATTTTCCATATTGGAAAAACTGTTCATCAATTCTGAGAAAATATCACCAAAAGTATTCTGTGTTGGTGCGTACGGTCTTATTCTTAATCTATTCATAATATTGTTTTTTAATTTTTTTTAGAAATATTTTAATAAATGTGTTACGGCATAGTATAATCAATATCTATACCACCGCATTTTTTAAGACAAAATGAACAAAAAGGCAACACAACACAAGACAAAATGTCATTAACCGCAACTATTTACCGACACAATGTCATAAAAAAGGGTTTGTTTTTTGAAAAAATAGACACTTAACCCCTAAATTCATCTTGATTTTTGGAGTCTCTGATAAGAAAGCTCCAAAGACGAGGCTTGCGAAATTTTAAAAATCAAGGAGTTTACTGGTGTAAATGACTGTTTTTAAAATAAGCATAACGAAGTATTTGAAGTTTTCTTGCAGAGACTACTTATTCAAAGGTTTCAGAAAAATATAGTTTGTAAATATAATTACAGAATAATATGCGTTATTTATTTTAAGGTATGTATATTTGTACAAATATCGTTTATGGACAATTTTAATTTCAGGACATACGGCACTAAAAACAGCTGGTTGGGCTTGCTGTTGGTATTTGTAGTTGTCGTCGTTATATATATAATTATCAGAAGTTTATATAAGCTATTTTTTATATTAGCACCTGTTTTTTTGTTACTTTCTCTCATCTTGGATTATAGAGTTATCCCAAAATACGGCATAGTCCTTTACGAACTTCTTAGATATAAAACTTTTTGGGGAATACTTGCTGTTATTTTCACAATACTAGGATTTCCATTCGTTTCTGCAGCACTATTTTTTAATTCCTTTATGAATTTTAGGACAAAAAAGAGAAATAAGAGGCGATATACAGACTATGTCGAATTGGAAGAAGATGATGATGACGTAGAAATTTTGGACATTAACTCAAAGAAAAAAGTAAAAATTGATTCTTACGAAGACCTTTTTGAGTAATGATTCACGTTCTTTTTTACCTAATACCTGCAATAGTTTTATTGTATATCGCACTGATCGTATTCTACCTACGGAACTGGAATAAAACAAGGGGCATTTCTATCGCCTCTAATAAACCAAACCTCCCTTTTGTATCGGTTATTATCGTAGGAAGAAACGAAGCGGACAACATAAAAACATGTTTAGAAAGCATCTCGAACAATTTATTTCCAAAGGAAAAATATGAGATAATTTATATAGACGACCATTCTACAGACGATTCGCCTGAGATACTGAAATCCTTAGATATTGAAAACCTCACATTTTATGAGTTAAAAGATTTTATAGACGGTAATCCGATAAATAATTACAAGAAAACAGCTATCAAATACGCTATTTCTATTGCTAAAGGTGAAATAATACTACAAACCGACGCAGACACCGTTGTAGGCAAGAAGTGGATCGCCTCACACTTATCTTCATACCTAAATTCGGAAATAAACTTTGCCACTGCTCCAATATTGTACAAGGTCAATGATAATTGCTTGGAGCAATTTCAAAAATATGACATCCTGGTTACAGCGGGAGTTACCGCAGCTGGCATAAATTCCGGATTGCACTACATGGCAAACGGCGCAAATATGAGCTTTAGAAAAAAAGTATACTTAGAACATAATACTGACAATCCATTTGCATCGGGCGACGATATGTTTTTGGTACAAAATATTGCTAATAAAAACAAAAAATCAGTATCGTTCATAAAGGAAAAAGAAGCTGTTGTGTACACCTATCCCGAAACGACTTTGAAGTCATTTGTAGCACAAAGGCTACGATGGGCAACCAAAACATCATCTTATAAAGACCCCGGACTAAAAGCAACGGTGCTATTGGTATTTTTTACCAATGTATTTATTTTAGTAAGTCCCTTTTTATATCTATTCTTCGCAAAACTGAGACTCCTAATAGCATTGATGGTTCTACTCAAGTTTATCATCGATGTGATTTTCACAAAGTCTATCGCCGGATTTTTTAGCACAGAGACAAAGCTCAAATTTCTTGTACTCACATTTGTATCATACCCACTCTACATCATATTCATAGGCATAAAAAGCTTATTTTTCAAGCAATATCAATGGAAAGATAGAATGGTGAAATGATGGTGGAAATAGTCTTATCACAAACACCTGATAATCCCTATAGAATTACCCGTTTTTTAGTTTCTTCGACAATCTTTTTGTACTGTTTCCCAAATCCAAAGATTTTTTCCAATACATTGACGCGTTATTATTATCCCCTTTCGATTTGGCAATATCTCCCATCAGTTCCCAGTAAAAGGGATGGTCTTCTTTATTTTTCTTCACCAATGACTTCAACAGTTTCTCAGCCTTATCTATTTTTTTCAATTTTATCAAAGAATTGGCTTTCATCAGCAATATTTCAGCATAAACAAGCTTATTTTCATTTGTCAACATCAATCCTTCTTCAAGATAATCAATTCCTTCTTTTGGATTGCCCAAAAAAGTCATTGCACTACCTGCATAATAGTAACATTGTGCCTGATTGGGATAGTAATCCAAAGAGTTTTCACTCAGTTTTTGCAATTTATCCCATTTTTCCAATTGACTGTAAATCGACATCAGTTGCTGCCATATAATATAGTTATTTTTATAAACCGCTAAAGACTTTTCGTAATACCCGGTACTTTTTTCAATTTCTCCGGTATTGTAAAGTAAATCAGCATAAAGAGAATTGGTCTTTTCATTATCAGGATATTCTTCCAGCATTTTTTTTGCAGAACTAAGTAATTCATTTTTATACTCATAATCCGGAGCCATTTTAGCGACATAGGGTATAAAAGCCTTTATTTTAGTATCTGTATCTACATTTTTATTTTCCACCATTTCATTGAGTGCGTCTATATAATCTTTATCACTACTTGGTCTGTTAAATCTGAGATTATTTGCCATAAATACATTTGCTGCCCTATTATCAGCATCAATGTTTAGCAATTGTTGATATATTTTTTTTGCAGTCTCATTATCATTTTTCAATCTGTAAGCCATGGCTTTCTTTTCAAGACACATGATGTTTTCAGGATGCTTTTGCAAGACATTATTTAATACTTCGATTGCCTTGTCATAGTCCCGTACCCTAAAATACAGATGCGATTTGTACAATTCCAATTCAATTTCATCATTATTGTCAGTTGTAGATTTTAATTTATCGATAGTAGCGACAGCCTTCTCAATTTTCTCTCCCCTAAGATATAAATCCGATATTTTATAGTAGTTTTTTCTATCAAAAGGCAATTCATCAAGCAAATTTTCAAAGATTGACGCCGCTTCCAAATACTCTTTTTGTTCAATTAACAGATCTATAAAAAACTGCTTGTATATGATCTTGGAATCATCTTTTTTTATGGCTTTTTTTATATACTTACGAGACTCGCTAGGCATGTTTTTGTAGTGATAAATCTTTGCTATCTCAAACTCTGCGATACCGTCATTATGAGTCTTATCATCCAAAGATTTCAATTTATCCAAAGCCTCATCGTAATTTTCAAGCACTACATCTTGCATTGCCAAAATCAGCTCTGTCTCCAATTTCACATTTTGTGAATTGCTTGGAGAAACATCTTGAGCATCGGCAAAAAACGGTAGTATTATAAATACGAGCAATAATATTTTATTCATTTCTTTATTTTTATATACTTTTCTTCTTTATCAATACCAAAATATCTTTACATTTAACGCTAATTATCCTTTAATGTTGGAATAAATCCAAAAAATGAATTGGATAATACAAGCTAAAATGGCACAAAAATTGAACTTTATCTGTTTGTATTTTGTACTTTCATGTACAGTGTGGGTACAGTAAGCGCAATCATAGGTGGTGACACATTAGTAGTATTGTGTGTTATAGCGTAACAATTTTTTTAAATATTTTTTCATCAGCATCAACAAAATAATTATTGAGGCGTTCATTTTGTTGTGCTTGATATTTTTATTTCATAATAGTAGAGATTAAACCGGATGAGGCAATTAAAAATTACAAAGTCGATTACAAACAGGGAGAGTCAGTCCCTTGAGAAGTATTTGCAGGAAATTGGTAAGGTGGATTTGTTAACTCCGGAAGAGGAAGTAGAGTTAGCAAAGAGTATTAAAGAGGGCGACAAAGAGGCACTTGAGAGATTGACAAAAGCCAATTTGAGATTCGTGGTTTCCGTTGCCAAGCAATACCAAAACCAGGGATTATCTCTTAGTGACCTTATCAACGAGGGTAATTTGGGATTGATTAAGGCAGCACAGAGATTTGATGAGACTAGAGGATTTAAGTTTATCTCTTATGCGGTATGGTGGATAAGACAATCCATTCTTCAAGCATTGGCAGAGCAATCACGAATTGTTAGACTTCCGCTTAATAAGGTCGGCTCTTTGAATAAGATAAATAGGGCTTTTGCTGCATTGGAACAAGAGTATGAAAGAGAACCCACCACTGAGGAAATTGCCAAATTGCTCGAAATATCCGTTGAAGAGATAGAAACCACATTGGGTGTCGCTTCCAGACACGTATCTATGGACGCACCGTTTGTAGACGGTGAGGACAATTCACTATTGGATGTATTGGAAAACTCTAACACGCCCGATACCGACCTTAATTTGGAATACGGCGAATCTTTGAAAAAGGAAATAGAAAGATCTTTGGATACCTTGACTGCAAGACAAAAAAGCGTATTGAAATTATATTTTGGAATAGGTTTGGAGCATCCTGTAAGTCTTGAAGATATTGGAGATATGTTCGACCTTACAAGGGAAAGGGTAAGGCAGATAAAGGATAAGGCAATTGCTAAATTGAGAGAAAATTCGAGGTCTAAGTTGTTAATGCACTATTTGGGAGCTTGATTTACAAGGCTAAAAGTTCAATAGGTATATTTATCACACTGTTGTTGAAAATAATTCCCGAGCTATGTCCGACAATTTAAGATTAGGAAAAATTGGGGAAGATATAGCAGAACGGTTTTTGCTTGATAACAGCTATCAAATATTGGAGCGCAACTGGCGTTTCAAAAGGGCGGAAATAGACATTATTGCTAAAGACCCTGATGGCGTTTTGGTTTTTGTTGAGGTAAAAACGAGGTCTTATGACTATTTTGGAGAGCCGGCGTCCTTTGTAGATAAAAAAAAACAAAAGATAATGGCTGATGCTGCATCCCAGTATATGAAGCTCATCGGTTATGAGTGGGCGATGAGGTTTGACATCGTAGGAATACTCTTAGATGATGTGAAAAAACCAAAAATATCTCACTACAAAGATGCATTTTTCTGTTAATTTTTGTTTTTTTACCCTAAAATATCAATATATGGACGCATATTTTTTTAATTATCAAAATTGTTTTGTTACCTTTGCGCTCCCGTTTAACGTACGTATTGATCGTTGAACGAATATTTATATAAGAAGATTACATTTAACGTATAGCAAAATTTTGTACAAATGAAAAAGGAAATACATCCGGATAATTATAGACTTGTGGTTTTTAAAGACTTCTCAGTTAATGAGTCATTTCTAACTAAGTCTTGTGCACCTTCAAAGGAAACTATTGTTTGGGAAGATGGAAAAGAGTACCCTTTGGTAAAATTGGAAATTTCCTCAAAGTCACATCCGTTCTTCACAGGTAAGATGAAGTTTGTTGACTCTGCCGGAAGAATTGATAAGTTTAATAAGAAATTCGCGAAGTTTAAGAAGTAATTAAACATAATAATTTTATTTTTTAAGAAAGACTTTCTTGTCAATGCAGGAAAGTCTTTTTTGCATGAAATTTCGAGTAGAATTGAGATAAAAACGTACATTTTTGACCCTTTTTGTTAATTATATGTAAAAAATATGATAAATAAGTTGTTATATATTATGATTTGATTTAATTTTACAAAAAATTTGCAATCATGGAAAGAACACTAAAAATATTGGCAATTGGAGTTATCACATTTTTGATTATTTTTTGGATATCTACAGGTTTTTCAAAATGTGGTTCAGATAAAAAAACAGAAGAAACAATCACACAAGATTCGCTTATGAATGACGAATTTCCCGGTAGTGATGAGGATATTTTCGATGATGTTCAAGAAGCAGAGAATAGCGATACCACTACTGCTAAACCTGAGAACAAAGGTGAAAACACCGAGGATTACATAGACTATACGGGAGCACCAAAGGAAAATGCAAAACCTACAAAAACTAAAAAGGCTAAAAGTAATAAGGTTAATAAAACACCAACGCGAGCTACCAACTCCGGCTATGGTTCTTACTTTGTTGTAGCAGGCAGCTATGTTGTTGAGAGCAATGCAAATAAAATGAAAAAGAGGTTGAGTCGACTTGGATATAACTCTGAAGTTGTGGTATTTGACCTATCTCAATATTACACGGTTTTAGCAGGACGTTTCAACACCAGAAGTGAGGCTTCACAGGTTGTGAGAAATCTAAAAGCAAAAAGAATTGACTGTTACGTTCAGAAAAAGAAAAATTAACTTTAGGGGACTTCTAAAAATCCAAATTTCTGCGTTATACTCAATTGGTAAAATGCTCTTTTACTTTAGTAAACTCCGCTTTTCCTTCAATCGCAAGCCTTGAACTTTGAATTTTTAGAGCTTCCCTTTATTAAGACAGTGTCTATAAATGTATATATTTGGAGATTAAATATGCTCTTTTTTGTTTGATTTAATATCAATCAACTTATCTTTGTACGTTTTATATTCTTTGTAATATCAAAGGTTTTTCAAATTTGCAACGAAGTAATGGCATTAAAAACCAATAATAAAAATATCCTGTATATAGCGTTACCTATTATGCTTGGTAGTGCCGCTCAACAAGTCATAGGCTTGAGTGACAGTATATTTTTATTCCATTACAGCGAACTTGCTTTTGCCAGTATTGCTCTGATGAGTGTCTTTTATTTGATTATCGCTTCGATAGGATACGGCTTTTCCAAAGGAGGACAAATCATCATAGCGCGTCGTATGGGTGAGGGTGATAAGAAAGGTATTAGCAAAAGCTTCTATACTCTTTTGATGTTTGAGATAGCTTTGTCTGTTATTATGTTTCTTTTTATGCGATACGGTTCGGATTGGTTTTTAAGGTTTTTTATAAATTCCACCGACATATACGAGCATAGTTTGTTATATATCAAGTTGAGAGCTTTCGGAATATTTTTTAGTTATACGGGTATTTCGATTATAGCTCTATACACGGGTATAGCGCGTACAAAATTTATTATAATAGACTCGTTAATATTGCTTGCTTCCAATATATTCTTGAATTACGTTTTGATATTTGGAGAAATGGGATTCCCCGAAATGGGCATAGAGGGAGCAGCCTTGGCTAGTGTGCTTGCCGAAATAATCGGACTTTTGGTCTTCTTGGCATACATGATACTCGGTGGTAGCGCGAAAAAATGGGGTTTGTACTACATTCCTAAAATAGAATTATCTCTATTAAAAAATATTCTGAATTTATCGTCACCTATAGTGGCTCAAGCCATTATTAGTTTGGGTAGTTGGTTTGTATTTTTTTCCATGATTGAAGTTTTTCTAGGAGAAAAATCTTTGGCAATATCCAATTTGGTTAGAAATGTTTACCTAATTCTATCCATACCGGCTTGGGGCTTTTCTTCTGCCATCAACACCTTTGTAAGCCAGTTCATAGGCATGCAAAAAAGAATGGGAGTGATGCCGATAATACACAAAACGGCAACCCTCAACTTGATAATAACAATGGTAATAGCCTTGCCTATTGTGTTGTTTCCTTCAACAATGCTGTACCCTTTATTTGGAGGAGAAGATACATCGCTAATTATCGATGCAAGATATACTCTTTACGTCCTTCTTGTGATATTGGTATTAGCCTCTACCGGCCTGATTTATTTTAATGGATTGACGGGTACGGGAGCCTCAAAATACGGCATGAAAATTCAAGCACTTGCATCGGTTATATATATGGTTTATGTATTTACGGTGTTAAAATACGGTAATCAGAGCGTAGAACTTGCTTGGACTTCCGAAATAGTATACTGGATATTTGTGTCTTCTATGAGTCTAAGATATTTGTACTCCAACCAATGGCACGGTAAAGTATTTTAATTACTGAAAATCTTCGAATACCCCAAAATATAAGGAAAGTTTGAGGCTATTTTTCTTAATTTTTCGCCTTTTCTTGCAGCACTTTTATCGTTTTATGTATCTTTATATTGTGGAATTATTGATTGTCTATTTGTGTTTTGATAACGATAAATAAATCAGCCATGAAAACTTACAAATTCCTATATTATTTCGCAATAATTATATTCTATCTCAGTATTAGCTGTGCGCTTAGCGCACAGGAAACCTACTTTATGCAAAGTTTTGAAACTGAAGCTGTGAATATATACAAAGTCAATATTATGCAATCGGATAGTAGTTTTCAAGAAACAAAATTTGACAGTTTGGTGGCGAGCATAGATAAGAAAAGATTTGAATCGAACGGAGAAACAGACCTAAGGCTTGTGTTTAAATTTCAATTTTCAGCCGACAGAACTATAATCTATCTTGCGGCTGCAAGTGGAGAATTGTATGAATATACCATAGCAGAGGATAAATTGGAGTATTTAATTGATTTATTTCCCGATAGTATTAAAGGGGAGAAGTTTCCTGCAGTATTTACTCTGATGTGGGAAAATGATTCCACCTTATATTTCGGAGGTTCGATATACGGAAGATATAATGTAAATACAAAAGAACTTAATATCTATAGATTTTATGACCCCGATTATGATACTACAGAACCTTTTTGTGCTTGGAGCATGGTAAAGTATAAAGGGAGGCATATACATACAGCATACACATCTCTATCAGAGATAAGCCACTTAATAGAGTTTGATGCAAATAATCCTGACAATAGACAATTATTGTACAATTATGAACTTTTTGATACACGTTGGGATCCACCAAATATAATGTTGTATCAATTGGACTGCGATTCTGTGGTTTTATGTATTAACATGGACTTTGACGACACACCATGGTACAAGATAGATATAGATAATAACAGATATTCCTTAGACGAATTAATACCGATTAAGGAATTAGGGACTATGAATATAAATTTTGAGAAAATGGTCAACTATCCTATTGACTGCCGCCTTATAGACTTAGACAAAAATAATAGCACGGCAGAGGGCTATGATTTTTGGATAGAAGTACCTTGCTATAATAGCGCGATACCGATAAGCGATACCGATATAGATATAAAAAATCTAAAGCCTCTCGATAGCATAACCGTAATGATAAAAAACGCTACTTCGGGACAATACATAGACGTACCGCAGGGCAATTATGACATTGTACGCCCCAATACCGCAAATATCGCTATCGTAAACAATGGCAGCACCACAAATGAGGAGCTCCAAAAGGCGATGATAGACGCTACGTACTTCAATACGGGAGCGCAAAAAAACAAAGACGTGGAGATAGAGGTATTGGCATGGTACAATGGCATAGCCGGAGATACGGCAAGAGCCTATATCAAGATAACCGCAGCAGAACCAACCGTCACTCCTGTAGATGCTATGATATGCGAGGGTGATACTTTTCCGTTCTTGGATAAAGAGTATTACGAAGTTGGCGAATACTTTGATACGCTAAAAGACATCAACGGCTGCGACTCTGCCTATTTCGATATA
>PDWI01033634.1_pt1 | contig 10268 bp, 9 predicted proteins | sample 1430891 | NCBI WGS metagenome assembly PDWI01 (sample SAMN01162508, study PRJNA174530) | Oral metagenome, whole genome shotgun sequencing project. | biome: Marine environment; feature: Marine mammal; material: Swab sample of the gingival sulcus; isolation source: swab sample of gingival sulcus... | reverse complement strand
GGGATGCGCACGCCCGGCGCCGCTGGGCGGTACCCCTTACGCGGGGGTACCAGTGTCTGCGATCTGAAACGCCCCCAGCCCCTCGACCGCGTGGCGGCCGATGTGGCAGCGGGTGGCGATGTGCAGGATGGGCCAGAGCGGAGCCAGATCGCCGTGGATCGTCAGGTGACCGCTGAGGGTGGGATCCTGTCGGGTCTGGCGGTGGCGGTTGGGGCTGGCATAGCGTCCGGGGCGCAGGCCCGACGCATCATAGTTCAGCCCCGCCGCGTGGTGGGCCAGCGCGCGGCCGGTCTCGTCCTCCAGGGCCACGCCGTTCCAGCGCGATACGGCATCGGCGCGGCGGATCATCCGCGAGATCAGCCGGTGCGGCTGGGCAAGGATGTCGCGCCCCGTTCCGTCCACCGGCGACAGGAAGGCGAGCGTCACGCGGTCGGGCGGCGGGGGCAGAGACAGGCGGGTGACGCGGGTGTCGCGGGCGATGACTTCGGGGACGCTGGCGCTGGCACGCAGCAGCCGGGGCCATGGCAGGATCTCCCGCATTCCCCCCACCAGCGCTTCGGCCGCGGCCATGGCCCAGTCATTGGCCATGCCGAATATCCGCAGCTCGACCATCAGGTCGGCGCCACGGGTCCACGCGCGGATCACATAGGGTTTGGGCAGGCCATCGCCGCGCGGGCCGCGCAACTGTTCGCGCCTGAACACATCCAGCGCGCAGGGCGGATCCCAGGTGCAGGGCGCATTCTCCCTGGCCGCGGGCGAGGCCCCACGGCCCAAGGTGCCCAGAAACGACCGGCGCAGATGCCCGCCAATATCGGCAGGCGCCCGCCCCGCACCATGCAGGCGAAAGGCAAAGCTCTGATCATACCACGCCTGCCCCAGACCATCGGCATCCACCCGGTCCGGGCAGGCCAGCACTCTGGCCAATCCGGTGCGATCCCCCGTTCCCATGGGAAGAGCATGGGCCGGGGACGCGCACGGGTCAAGCAGGCGCCTTCGTGCGGACAGGTGAGCTCACCATGGACCTTGCCGTAATCAGAGTTGCGTCTAAGTTTCAATCCGCCTTCGTGCGGACAGGTGAGCTCACCGCAATGAGGGAGTACCTGTGTACGTATGGTGAGTTTCAATCCGCCTTCGTGCGGACAGGTGAGCTCACCCTGATACTGCAGGACATTTCCTGCCGCAAAGTTTACGTTTCAATCCGCCTTCGTGCGGACAGGTGAGCTCACCTGGATTCCGTTTCTAATCTGGCTGTACACGGTCGTGTTTCAATCCGCCTTCGTGCGGACAGGTGAGCTCACCCAAGTACTGCTACGACAGCATCCCCAAAGAAGTTTCAATCCGCCTTCGTGCGGACAGGTGAGCTCACCATGCCATACAGTCTACAATCGCGGTGAAATCAAGTTTCAATCCGCCTTCGTGCGGACAGGTGAGCTCACCGCACACCATCGCCAACACCGACGTCAACTCCGTTTCAATCCGCCTTCGTGCGGACAGGTGAGCTCACCCAAAATTAACTACAACACAACCTTATCAAATCGAGTTTCAATCCGCCTTCGTGCGGACAGGTGAGCTCACCTTAGCCCCCGCATCCCCCTGATTGTCAAGCCGAAAATGGCGCTGCTTCCCAGGGAAAGCGGAGTCAGGTGTGGATTTTCGGAGGCAGCAGGCATTTTGAACCCTATTTTTCCTTCCTTTTCAGTGGATTACTGGTAATCTGAACCTGATTTCACGATTTCGGGCTCACGAATTCGAGGCGCTGCCATGACCTTACCCCGGCAACATGACCTCTGGCAAAGGCTTTTGTCCTATCGGGTGCTTGATGCCGCCTGGGAGAAGGTGCGGGCCAATGGCGGGTGTTCGGGTGGGGATAATGTGACCATCCCTCAGTTTCAGGCCGGCGCGGGGCGGCGGCTGGCCGATCTGGCCCGGGCGGTGGAGAAGGGGGAATGGTCGCCCGCGCCCTATCGCAGGGTGGAGATCCCCAAGCGCAAGGGCGGGGTGCGGACCTTGCGTATTCCGTCGCTGATCGACCGGGTGTTGCACGGCGCGATTGCCGCGGTGCTGACGCCGGTGCTGGAGCTGCAATTCGAAGAGGGGAGCTTTGCCTACCGGCCCGGGCGGTCGGTGAAACAGGCGGTGCGGGCGATCGAGCGCTGGCGCGACGCGGGCTATTGGCATGTGATCGAGGCCGATATCGTGGGCTATTTCGACGCGGTACGGCACGATCAGTTGCTGGCCAAGCTGGAGGTGGCGCTGGAGGGGTGGCCGGGTGCGGGTGAGATCACCGATCTGGTGGCGCATATTCTCACGCATCAGGCGCTGGAGTGCGGGGTCGAGGGCAAGGGGCTGGCGCAGGGCTCGCCGCTGTCGCCGCTGCTGGCGAACCTCTATCTGGATGCGCTGGACGAAGAGATCCACGGGCGCGGCATTCGGATCGTGCGCTTTGCCGATGACTTCGTGGTGCTGTGCAAGCGCCGCAAGAGCGCCGAGGCGGCCCTGGAGGAGGTGGAGGCCACGCTCACCGCCCTTGGGCTGGAGCTGCACCCGGTCGACCGGGGGTTCGAGTTTCTGGGCCATCTGTTCGTGCGCAGCATGGTGGTGCAACAGGTGTCGGACCCCGAGGAAGACATGGTCAGCCTGCTGCGCGGCGTGGCCGAGGCAGATACCGCGCTGGCCGAAGAAATCAGCGCCGAAGCGGATGCGGGCTATGACCGGGGCGACCGGGTGCTGTATGTGACCGAGCCGGGGCGGCGCGTGGGGCTGCGCAACCTCAGCTTTTCGGTGGCCAACAAGGCGGGGGATGAGATCGCCGGGATCGCCCACAGCCGCGTGGACCGGATCGAGATCGGGCCGGGTGCCTCGGCTGACTGGTCGGCGGTGGAACTCGCCCTCGGCAGTGACACCGAGATGGTGCTGGTGGACGGGCGCGGACGGCTGACGGGGCGGATTGCGCCGCCGACCACCGGCCCGGCGGAGCTGCATCTGGCGCAGGCGGCGGCGGTGATGGACGAGGGGCTGCGCTGTGAATTGGTGCGGCGGCTGGTCGAGGCGCGCATCCGCAACCAGCGCACACAGCTTTTCCGGCTCAACCGGCGGCAGGAGAAGCCACAGGTGACCGCCGCGCTGGCTGCCATGGGGCGGCACCTGCGCAAACTGCCCTATGCGACGGACGTGCCCGCGATGCGCGGGCTCGAAGGGGTGGTGGCGGCGGAATACTGGCCCGCGCTCGGCCTGCTGACCAAGGGCGCCGAGGCTCCATTTCGGCGCCAGCGTCCGGCCCGCACGGCGCTGAATGCCGCGCTCAACTACCTCGCTGCGCTGCTGGAGCGCGACTGCTACGCCGCCACGCTCGCCGCCGGCCTGCACCCCGGCTTCGGACTTCTCCACACCCCGCGCGACCGAGCTGATGCCGCCGTTTATGACCTGATGGAGCCCTTTCGCGCGCCGCTGGCCGAGGGGCTGGCGGGTTTCCTGTTCAACGCCAAACGCCTGCGGCCCGAGATGTTCACCCCCACCGGCACCGGCGTTCGGATCTCGACCGCGGGGCGGCGGGCGCTGATCACCGGCTATGAACAGGCGCTGGCCAAACGGGTGAATGCGCCGGGCCGCAAGGTGCGGCTGGCCTGGCGCCCGATGATGCGCCGACAAGCGCAGGACATGGCGCGGGCCTGCCGAAAGGCCGATCCTACGCTCTTCCGCCCCTATCTGATGGAGGCCTGACATGGCGCGGGGCGAAATGCTGACGGTGTTTTCCTATGATGTCTCGACCAACAAACGCCGCCGGAAAATCGCGCGGCTCCTGGAGGACGCGGCGACGCGGGTGCAATATTCGGTGTTCGAAACCCGCATGACCCGCGCCCGCTGCGACGCCCTGTCACAACGGCTGGCCGCGCTCTTGGGAGAGGGCGACAGCCTGCGGGTCTATGTCATCGGCCACGACGGCGAACGCCGCAGCCGTGTCTTCGGCAACGGCGCCCCGTTCGAGAGCGACGAGGGCTACTGGCTGTTCTGAGCCAGAGGCACTCCGCCTTGGTGCGGACAGGTGAACTCACCAACAACCAAGAAGGCTTGGCCGCTAGAGTTTGGTTTCAATCCGCCTTGGTGCGGACAGGTGAGCTCATCGAAAAAGCAGAGCAAGAGACAAAAGTTTCGTGTTTCAATCCGCCTTGGTGCGGACAGGTGAGCTCATCCCAAAGCCAAGCTGAATGATATGTCTGCTGGGGTTTCAATCCGCCTTGGTGCGGACAGGTGAGCTCATCCTACGAGGGTGACAACATCCGTGTGGCTCGAGTTTCAATCCGCCTTGGTGCGGACAGGTGAGCTCATCCAAAAACGGGGCGGGCATCTATCAGCGCATCATGTTTCAATCCGCCTTGGTGCGGACAGGTGAGCTCATCTTAGTTTCTGTACCCCCTTGAGATCAAGATAAAAAAGACAGATAAATCCGATGTTGAGGGTCGGTCTGCGGGTCTTTGGCTGGATCTGTTGTGCATAAAATCCTTCTTTGTCGTTTATTATCAATTCATTAACCCCCCTTCTGAGGCTGATTCATCCGACTTGAAGCATTCCTCCTGGCACAGGGCATCATCGCTCAGATGCTGGGGCAGTGTTGTCCAACACCTGTGTTTCAGATGCTCGGGCGGAACTTTGTTGAAGTCAATGACCAGTTTCTTGCCATCGTATCTGACCCAACCGGCTTTTTGAGCGGGCTCAAGGCGCGTTACCGTCAGGGAGCACACCCCGGACATGGCCGATTTCACCAGTTTCCAACGCTCGAAATCGCTGTCCCGAATGCGGCGGACCTCTTCCCAATGCAGGGATTGATGTTGTCCGTCCTCATCCTCCCCCAAAAGGACAAGTTTCCAGCCCTCAAACGGCTCGCGTTCTTTGGCTTCCCTGCGAATGCGCAACCTGTTCAGAGCCCATGAAACCAGCACCGTGAACACAGCCCAGACGACAATCTGTTCGACCCACCATTCCCATGACAGCAAGAAAACCGGATCCGCAGCGGTGGCGGCGCTGTCAACGGCGGTTGTTTCTTTCATGTTCATTCCCCCTTTCGTATCACAATGTATTCTTCCAGCCGCGCCCCAAAGCGGGTCATGTCCGCAGCAGACAATTCCTTGCCCCGCGCCTCGGGTGGCAGATCAAGGACCAGATGCAGATAGCGTCCGCCACGGGTGCAGATTTCGGCGATGATGTGAACGGGCAGGGTGCCGATCACCGTATCACCGGGGGCAATCGTGGCGGGGTCGAGGTGGTCGAGAGGATCGGCTTCGATCCCCTGCGCCCGCGCCCAGTCCAGTGCGCCCTGGTGGCGGGTGATGAAGTAGGTGGTCATTGTTCGGACAGTCTTGTCAGATGAGCAACAGAAACCACTTCCTGATCGTGGAATTTCTGTCTCCTGAGCAGATCAAACTTTATGACATATTCCGGATTGCCGTTTTGTTGCCTGACCTTGAGAATCTGGCCCGTTCTGGGTGGCTTGCCCGGAAGGTTGACCGTGACGCGCATTCCTTTTTCAAACTGTTGTGGGCTACGCGTTTCGGCCTCTTTGCGCTCAATCATCAGCGCACTGTTAAACAAGGCAACACCCTTCTGTATGGATTGCGGCAATTCAATGCCACCGTTTACTTTTGCCCTGTCCGGGTCGATCTTTTCAGAAAAGGGCAGAACGGATTTTGCATCGTACTCCGGCAAAACATCACGGCGCTGTTTCGCATCATGGAACTCATTGGTTTTACTGTCAGGATCAAGCACCATCTGCCTCAGGATGCCCTTGTTCCCCTCCCCGACCGCTGGGTCCGCCATGGCCAGAAGCTGGCGAATCTGTGGGGTGTTTGCCCAGCCGGGGATTGCCTGCTCCATCGCCTCAACGAAAGGCTTTTGCAGGGCGGTCGTGCCTTCCTCCAGCGTGATTTGCACCTGCCCCCAGCCGTAGGGACGCCCCATGCCAAGGCTGTGGCGGAGCGCTTTGTTGCCGCCCCAGGTCAATGCCCAGACCAGTGCGCCCAGTTCGATCGGATGCAGGTTGTGGTATCGGATCTTGCCGTTGAAGGTCAGCGGGGCCTCAGCCGTTCCCCGAAGCGGGTGCAGGGTGGAGGCTGCCTCTCCGCTCACCGTTTTGTTGGGCGTTGCATCTTTGCCCACGGCATAACGCTTCCAGCCGCGAATTTCCTCTTTGACCGGGCTTCCCTGCGGCCAGTTCATATAGGAGCGGTATTGGGCCTTCTCTCTCTCCTTGTTCCCCCACGTCAGCAACCGCGTCCCGCTTTTGTCGGCAAAATCCCTCTGTCGCACATAGGACGGCGCAAAAGAGGGCTTGGGACGGGCGGCAATGACGGTGAAGTCTTCCGGCTTTGGGGCGGTCCCTTGCAGTTCGGCCCAGCCAAAGGAGACACGGGTTCGGAAGCCGTGCCCCTCATCGGCCACCTGTCCAAAAATGCGGGTGGACAGGTCAAGGATCGTGGCGTTGTTGTGGTCGGTGCTGGTGTGGGCGATCATCTCGTGGATGCTGTTATCCGCCGCAATCTTGAACATCATGGCAAGGCCGATTTGTTCGGGGGTGTCGTCTTCTCCGGGTAGCCAGAACACCGGAATGGGTGTGCCGCGGTAAAGCTGCCCTTTGCGCCATGTCCATGTTTCGCTTTCCTTTTCCTGCTTTTCATGGACGGCAATGAAGCGCTGCCAGGTTTCGGGGGGAACGTTGATTGTGCTCCTGTCCTGATTGAAAAAGAAGAACTCCAGATGCTTGCGGGGGCTGGGAAGCCCGGTAAATACCAGTTGACCGGTGTGCTGTGATACCGGTGCAGTGCCGTTGGGACCAGATTTCGCCAATACCACTTCGGCTGCACCTCGCGTTACTGCGGCCCGCCGAAAACGCAATGGCCTGGAGTATTCATGCTTTTGCGCCTGATCCTGCACCCAAAGATCAACATCCTTTACTGATCCTTTTTTGAATCGAAATAACGGCTATGGAATCCCGGCGCGAGTTTGTCCAAATCCCGGTGGTCAATTCGGGCAAAGTCGCAGGGCCGCAGTTTCAGGGTTCCGTTTTCCAATGAAAGAAAGCCGGCCCGCGCTTTCGGGGCGTAGCCGTCCGTTTTGTCTCCGCCGGACATTTTTATACCATAATCCAGCGGCGCATAGAGATCCCGCACCCCGACCCGTTGGTCATCGACAAACTGCATCCGTGCGAAGCTGGCGATTTCCATCACATTGCGGATCATGCCGCGCAGGGAAGAGCCGGGGATGACAGGTTTGCCGCCATCGGGCGCGATGAATTCCTTGTTCTGATCGCCGATCAATAGCCGGGTGGTGCAGGTGATCTCGAAGGGCAACACGCCTGACAGGCCGCCTTTTTCGGGGATGTCCTGTGCGGGTGTTTCCGCCAGATCTTCCGACAGCATTTTGGCCGTGCAGACGGTGTTTGACAGCGGGACGAAATTATAAGGAGCGGAAACCATCATGTCTCTCCCTGGTCGAACCCGGTCAAACGCCAAGCGACCACTTCGCAGGCGCCGTCTTCCGGTAAAGACCAATAGCGGCGATACACCGCGATGCGGCTGTCTTTTGCGATGTGGCGCACGGTGTCGGCCAGATGGGTGGTGCCTGCGGTTTCGGTGATCGTGGTTATATGCCACCCCCCGGTGACCCGGCGGATCTGGTGAGTCACTTGCGATGGTTCCACAAGTTCCGCCGAGACCAGCGGGCCGAGCGTGGGGTCATCCCCGGCGCCTCTCTCAATCACGCACACGCCTGATTGCCGGGCGATCCAGCCGGTGCCGGTCCAGCCGGGGATTTTGGCTTCGAGCTCTTTGGCTTTTTTGATGGGCGCCGGCTTCTTGATTGACAACTCAACGGCTTCCAGCCCGTGTTCAGGGGTGATTTCTTTAAGCTTTTCAATCAGATCATTCGCTTTCATCGGCTGCCCCTTTCCGACCAACATCGCAGTATTCAAAAACGCCGGCCCCTTCGCCCCATTCCGCGCCGATGCCCAAGAGGCCGGTTTTCAGGTCGTTCAGGGCCTTCTCAAAGGCTGTCTCCGCCCGCCAGAGCATATCGTCGGCAAACAGCGCGCCGGATTTGTCGCGCGCACCACCGGTGAAGCGGTCGAGGCTGACATGGGTGAGGCTGATTTTTCGCGCGCCGATAATCTCGGCGTCATGAAACCGCAGCACTCCGGCTTTGCCGCCTGTTGCACTGGTCGTGCTGCCGAAAATGGCTTCAATCTGGTCGTCAACGTCTTTCTGGCCGCTGAGGTGGAAGCGCGTCCGGTGCCGCAGGGGGCCTTTGATAGCCGATCCCGGCAGGGTCGGTTTGGTGGGGGCAACCTTGCCCGTCCCGTTGCGCCATTTGATACGCTGTTCACTGTAAGGCTGCCGCCCGCCTTTCCCATCCTGTTTGGGCGAGCCGATCAGCAGCGGGCCTTCGATCTGTCCGCGCAGGTGCCAGCCCGCAGCCGGGGCGGTGTTTGAGCCCGATGGCCGCATGTCGAAGCTGTCCTCGCCGAGCCGCTTGCTGGCATAGGCGCGATAGGCGTCGGCCTCCTTGGGGTCTTTCATGTCAAACGAGCGCCCGCCATCGCTTGTGCACTTGAACGCCCCATAGCCCGAGCGTTTGGCCCCGCCCAGAAACAGTCCGCCACGGACGATTTGGGCCACGGCATCAAGGTTCTCGCTGTCACTCCACAGGCTGATCTCGAAGGTAAAGCGCGTGCCGGCGGGCACGGCAGCGCGTTCGAATTTGCCCTCGCCGTCGGTGACGCCATGTGCGTTCAGGCGCACATGCTGGCGGGTGACGGGGCTGTCGCGCAGCAGCAGTTGCGTGACGGGGTCGTCCGGCAGCACCTGCCAGCCGTCGCGCGGGCGGTCGTTGCCGCAGTGCGCGAGCGCGTCGGTGAAAGTGAGGGCGCTGCGCTGGCCGTCGGTCAGGCTCTGATAGCCGAAGAGTGCGTCCGCCCGGTCCGACAACTGCACCCGCAACGCCCCGGCCAGCGTGGTTGCGGGGATCATCGGCATTCCGTTGGCATCACGGGCCAGCAGGTTGTCCAGCAGCGGGTCTTCGCCGCCGCTGGAAATCATCACCGGCGCGGTGGCCTCAAGGGTGAAACGATGCACGTGCAGCAGGTGGGGAATGGTCATTGTCCGCCTCCCGTCTTTTGGTCGGGCCAGTTCGGGTCGTCCATGGCGCGGCGCATTTTCCGGGCGAGGTGGCGGAGGCGCTCGGGGCCGCCATCTTGATCGACGATCTCTTTCACAAAGCCCCGGAAGGTGCCCTTGTCGTTTTTGCCTGCGTCAAACCTTGCGCCCCAGAGTTTGCTGTCCTGGTCATCGGAGTCGCCCAGCATCTTGTCGACTGAAATATCAGCGGCAAGGCGCGAGGCCAGCCCGGCCCATTGGCTGGATGTGGGGCCGACGTCTTCGCCAGCGATCCGGCGCGCCGCAGCGTAGTGCTTGCGCAAGGCCACAAAGTCCGCATCGGCCTCTTGGGCCGCTTTTTGCCGTGCCGTGACCCGATCCAACCGCTTCTCCAGCCACTCTGAAAACGGAGTGGAGCCAACCTTGGGTGGTCTGAGCGGCTGTGCTGCAATCGGCTCAACGGCCCTTTTCAACACCTCCACCAGCGGATCGGTGCTGACAAAGACCAACCCGTTGCCGCGCTCCTGCCCCATGCCGAAGCGGTGTTCTCCCGGCGACAGGTCGCAGTCCGTCAGGGTCAGAACCGAGCCGCGCGTGATCAGCTCGCGCTCTTCGCCGCGTGCATTCCAAGTGGCGTTATAGGGCGCCACGCGGCGGGTGCGGACGAAGCTGCGGGCCCAGTTGATAGTTTTTGCATTGAAAGCGCCCGCCTCGGGCCGGGCGGTGGGCAGGCCGTTGGCGTCATACAGCCAGGCGTCCGAGAGGAACCAGACAAACCGCTCGCCTTTTTCAGCACTCGCTGCGGCAAGTTTCCAACCGCTGTCCTCCTCAATCCTGACCCGTCCAAACTCGGCGGTTTTCGAGCGCCCGATGAAATGCTCACCGCACAGCGCCTCTGTGATCTGCGCCACCCAATCGACAGGGCCGCTCACCCGCGCCCGGAAGCGTTGCCCCGATGAGAGGGCCTCGTATCCGTAAAGCTGACCCTCATCCGCCAGCCCGGTGTCAAAGTTGATCGCGGTGCGCATCGAGGCCATGCGCTTCGGGGTGAAGAAATCAGCACTACCATCCAGCACCACATCCTTGCCGCGGATCTGCTTGTAGGCTGGGGCGCGCTCAGCGGTGGCG